>Ga0172379_10000480_pt1 | contig 99937 bp, 93 predicted proteins | sample GrowelOW334metaG_FD_119756 | JGI IMG/M metagenome (GOLD analysis project Ga0172379, IMG submission 119756) | Groundwater microbial communities from an aquifer near a municipal landfill in Southern Ontario, Canada - Groundwater well OW334 metaG | ecosystem: Environmental > Aquatic > Deep...
CACAGTCATATTAGCCGTTACCGCACCTGGGTAAGTAGTCGTAAAAGAACGGGCAGTCTGCTTCAAGAGATTCTTATTTGTACCTGTATAAGCGCCAGAACCAGAAACACTCCAACTATAAGTAGTACCTGAGATCATGTTATTAACAGACCAAGTAACGGAATCACCAACTTTTGCTGAAACCAGTGGTTTAACAGTACAAGCCAGGTCCGCTGGGAAATCTTTATCAGCAGGAGGTTGACCAGCTGAAACAACTTCAAATGGAATTTCCACAGAATCAAGAGAAATACTTTTGGCACTGTAAGGTTTTTGAACACTTACATCATATAATGTCGCAAGCATTACATATTTTCCGGCAGCCAATTTTACATCTGTTGGATTGAATTTATAACCGGTAGCGCCATTAATTAATGGCCTGTCTAACAAAATTGCATCTGGATATCCTTTTTCTGCAAATGTTACATGATTGCCAACTGCTGCATTAGCAACCTTTACATCAAAACTAATATCACCTTGACCCAAGGTATATTTGATTGGGGTAGCGGTTCCGGTTAAAGTTGGAACTTTTTGTTCAGACGCATTAACCATCAAACCATCACAAAGTACAGATTTATAACTATTAATTCCTTCTGGAATCTTGAAATAAACAGCTTTTTTGCCAACAGTTTTATAGGAAGTAGTAAAGCTTAACTCAGGTGATTTCATATCAAGCTGAGAAACATCAGCTACATCACCACTCCAATGATATAGAGGTGTCAAAGCGCCTTGAGGAGTAACCGTTGCAGTCCAACTCACTGATGAGCCTGAAACGACACTGCTTAAAGATGGTTTACAGCTTGCATCTGGTTTTACAGCAGCAACATGATTAATTGTGAAAGTTGGTGATTTAACTGACAAAGTTACAAGTTGCGGAACCGGATCCGAATTTTGATATGAATAATCAAGTTTAAAATAATATGTACCATCTAAATTTGGATCATATGATTTATCCCAGGAAAATTTATTTTCACCACCATTAGTTACAAGTTGGTTACCTGATAAGGCCATAGCAGGATTGGCTACAGTATCTTTAAGCAGACCACCACCGGACTTCATTACTGTGATTGTTACTTTTGGGTCTTTATCTCCATCATCTTTTTGGAAAAAGTAATCCAGGGTAAAGCTCATATTTGCGCTTTGTCCAACAGAATATTCGTAACTAGCAGGTATCACGGTAACTTTATTAATAGCTGCAACAGGAATACCCGGGGGCATTCCACCAGGAGGTACCGACGTCAGAATTGTGAAAGGTGGGGAAGTAACTGTTTTTGTAACACCATTAACATCAAGTGGCCCTTTATATAAATAATCAAGTTTGAAAGTATAAGTACCATCTAACGCCTTGGAATAAGGAGTATGCCATTCAAAAAAATTAATTTTTCCATCAGTGGAAACCTTATCCACATCCACTACAGGAGAAGAGTCTCCATTTTTGAACAATTTAATATTTACTTTACTATTATACCCATCACTTTGGTTAAAGTAATAGTCTAAAGTAATATCTACAGACTGCCCATCTTTTGTTGAATCAAAAGTTGTAGGTGTCACAGTAACTCCACTTACGCCTACTGGCCTAAGTCCAGGTAAAGCCCCCTTAAACAAACTACCTTGGGAGAAGTAAAACGCACCTGCGGTTACGGCAACTAAAACACCTGCTGTAACAAGCAGTGCTACTTTCTTTTCTGAAATAAATTTCTTGATGTCCATATTTGTTTTGGTTAAATATTTTTAAATAAATTTTTGTTTTTCATACTATGATACCACAAAGTATCACTCATTGCAAAGAACATTCTGTGAAAATTCCGTCCCGGGACGGCGAAAATAGTTGAAAGTTCGCATCTGTAAGCCAAAATAAAAAAGCGCATGATCCGAAAAAAAATCTTGCCAGGGTCGAAACCTGTCACGAGATGTGCGAATACATGGACCGCAAGCAACCGGCCGACATCGACATAATGGCGGAATAATCAGCCGGCGCTACGTGTTATACGGAAATGCTCTCAAAAAATCGCCGGGAGAAAGAATTTGAAATGGAAATTTTGTCGCTTTCATTTTCATATTTTGAAAGTCTTTTTTATCGAGTGTGATAAGGAAATCAACCTCCAGTTTTTTTGCTCCAGCTAAAATTGGAATATCTTTGGCAACAATAATTTCTTGAAAAGCGCTCAGTTCACTTTTTGTAAGTGGCTTTTTATAAACATCAGTAAGCCAGCTCACAAGTTTATAGAAATCAACGAGTTTTTCGTGCCCAAGCTTCTTTTCGATATTAATTTTTGCTTCATGTAAAGCATACTCACTCGAAACAAGGGATATCAATTTTTTTTGAGCTAAGTCAAAAAGCGCTCTTGAACCACCACTGATAGATGCAGTGGCTGCAAAAAGAATATTTGCATCAAGGAAAAGCTTTATCATGGCGGATTATTTATTTAAGAGTTTTTTTACTTTGGCTTGGGTGCGAGCATCTAATTTGTCACGCAAAAGCCACTCTTGAATCTGTTTTTCTGAATAAATTTCGCCAGGCTGTTTTTTTTCTATTTTCAATGAATTATAATTAATTTTTAAAAACAAGATTCCTTTTTTTACAATTTTCGCTTCCAGTAGACTGTTTTCATTTATGCCCAATTTTTGGCGGAATTCCGCCGGAATAGTTACCATGCCTTTGGATTGAGTGCGAACGATTCTAATTTTCTTCATAAACAAAAGTTTAAAATTCCAACTTTTCTACTTTCAGTATGAATAATTACTAATGAAAAATCAAGGCCCGCTCACAATCTGAAAACCAAAAAAATCTTGCCAGGATGGAAAAACAATCCCAAATAGATTCCGGTAATCCGAAAATTCTGGCTTCAGGAAGAGAAGAATCGCCAATTTCAAAAAAAGTCCCCCGGGGGACTTTTCATGAAACAGATTAAACATTAGCTGATAGAAACCTGTCACAAGATGTGCGGATTTCCTGACCGCAAGCAGCCGGCCAACATTGAACATCGCATTATCCTAAAACTCATCCCTAAAACTTTCCAAAAAGAATGTGCATCATATAAATAACTTGAACGACGTCGATTCTTATTGTTGGCTTTTCCGGATACAGGTAATCACCTACAATCAAACCCCATTTAAAGAAGAAAGCTGAGTAACGTGCGTACCAGTCACTCGTTGAAACATCCAGATAGTTTTTTGATGCATCCAAAGGGATGAGTATCCCATAATTTACCTTCAGCATTCGAGACATTATGGCCACAAATTCCGAGTTGGTAACCGGATTACTTGGCCTATAAAGCCCATCGCCATAACCGGTTACAATGCCAAATTGTTTTGCATAGCAGAGATATTGTGATGACCAGGCGGAAAGTGGAACATCCGGAAATGAAGGAACGCCATTACAATAATCGGTGCCAACAACGAATTTATTTCCAATCTCAAGCGCTATTTTCGCAATTTGATCACGTTGTAAGTTATCATGAGGCCCGAAGTTGCCATCTGCATTACCGGTCATAAAGTTGTAAGTCTTTGCATATTCCAAAGCAGCATCATATAGTTTGCATAGGGCAGAACCCAAAGTCAGTTCATCATCATAATAACCAGCACAGCCGGGGATTTGTGCTGAAGCTGGAGCCGGTGGTTGTGGATTATCGATTGGGGGATTTTCAGGAAGATCAGACGCAGGAGTATTATCCACGGGAGTTTCAATAATATCAGACGCAGGAGTGTTATCTTCGACCGGAGTATTATCTGAATTATCCACCGGTTGGTCTACGATAGCGACCGGTTCTTCTTTAGGAATAATTGTGTTACCGGTAGTTGAGCAAGTGGTGCCTACGCAGCCAGAACCAGACCCAGAAACAGATCCCAAATCAGAGCCAGAACCCGAGCCGGAGCCCAAATCAGAGCCTGAACCTGAACCAGAACCCAAATCAGAGCCTGAACCTGAACCCAATTTACCGGGCAGTCCAACAACTTTTTGTGCAGATGGTTGTGCGGCGGCAATAGTAATTGTCGGAGTACATGTGAAAGTTCTTGGATTATAACCGGAAGCTGTCAAAGCTACAGTAACAGGTGCAACGGCTCCAGCGGTTGAATATGAAGTAACAAGTGAAGGTCCCTGAGATAACGATGCACTAGTTGCATTGCCATATCCTCCACCCCATTTATAAGTCATACCGGATGGAAGTAATCCGAACGAAGGTTTAACTGTCCAAGTTACTGAATCACCAACTTTTGTTGAAGACGAAGCATTGGTAGAACAGCTTACAAGAAAATCTTTTGAAGCAGCTGGTTGGCCATTTTGAACAAGCCCTACTTTACCAAGATCAATTTTTTGAGCAGCTGGAGCAGCCGGATTAACCATAAACGGATCGGATTTTATAATTGGTGAAGAAAGAATTCCTTTAACAGCCTGGGCCGTAAAGAAATATTGACCCGGGGTAACGGGACTATTATCCAGGTGTAAGCCATTCCATAAACCATTTACCGGGCCATTTGACTGATTTATTGATGTCCAATTCAGCACTTTAATATTATTTGAATCCAGGATTGAAAACACCAGGTTTGTATTGGAAGCGTTGGGAGCACCAGCACCGCTTAAAGTTCCTCCAAATGTAATATATTTGTTCGGATCACCAAGAGTATAAGAACTGGCGGAAAGTGTAAAATTACTCAACGCCGGTTTTCCAGAATCATTAACAGTCAATGTTGTGCAGTTAGTCACATCCGAATCCTGATATCCTTTATTAGGAGCGGTGATTTTAACCGAAACATTTTTAGGTGAAGTATTTTGATAAACAGCCGTAGCGGTTGGTTGATTTATTGGGGGCATAATATTGCCATCCCATAAATATCCGGATCCCGCAGGCACATTACCGGTAACTTTCCATGTTACGGTATCGCCCACATTGGCCGGACTTGGTGTCGCAGCACATTGCACTACGATTTTGGTTGGGACTCCAATTTTTTGTATAGGACTAGGAGCAATTTGATTCACCGCCTGATTTTCGTTAATGGTCACACCAGGACATTTAGGATCAGATAGCGTGGCTCCGGCCTTATCAGTAATTGTTAAAGTTACTGTTTTAGGCCCCGCAATTTTATATTCAATTTTATAAGTATTGCCCCAGAAAGTAACTTTAGGGGTATCTGAATTACTCCATTGCGTCGTGTATGGAGGAGTTCCACCGGAAATATTTGCAGTATAGGTAATTGTATCTCCCACATTTCCGTTTAGAGGAGAGGCACTACATACATCCTTAAGTTGCACTGGCGGAACAGCATCAGGTTGTCCTGCTTGAGCGTTGTTAGCTAGAGGGTTATTTTGAAGTGCAAGATTTGCATTTTGAGCATTTGGTTGCCCTGCTTGCGCATTAGCAGGTGCCAGGTTAATAGTTACAGCGGGAGTACAAGTGATATCGTTAATTGTGTTGTTCTCATTATCAATAACTTGAGTAACCATTGTTGTTTTCTCTCCAACGTTTGAATACGTAATTTTATATGCATTTGTACCGGCATTGTCTGCCAAACTGCCGTTTTTTAGAAAATCTGCTTTACTTTCACTCCATCGAGTTTTATATGGAGGAACTCCACCTTTAATAGTTGCCGTGTAGGTGATTGTATCTCCTACAACTCCAGTTATAGCTGAAGGTGTACAAGTAGCGCTTAAAGGTATTTGCACAACCGGTTTAACATTAAGTGGGGCCACGGCCTGAAAAGGGTTTGATTCAACAATTTGCATCTTGCCCGCCAGTGAGTAAGAAGTTCTGAAAAAATACGAATTTCCAGGTATCGCAGCCTTTCCAACTTTTCCATCCCAAGAGATTGAATTATAACTATTATCATTTGGAGGAGTCAGCCCCCAGGTCATTAATACAGCACCACTATTTTTATCTATAACACTAATATCAACAGTAGGAGTTACATCCTTTTTAAAACCATAAGTAAAAGTAATTTTTGGGTTTTCCAAATCAAGAGTAGGGGAAGATAGAGATGGCTCACTTACGCCAGGCGCAAAGTTAACTTGCGGTCGTGCATTAATATTAAGACCGCTCAAATTTCCCGAGAACAATCCACCACTGGAAAAATAAACCGCACTTGCGGTAACCACGGTAGCCAAAATGCCACCGACGACCATCGTCATTGTTCTATGAGCCTGAATGTATTTTTTGATGTCCATATTTGTTTTGATTAAATTTTTATTTTCATAGTATCATAACACAAAAATGGACATTGCGCAAATTCAGCTTCTGAAAATTCCCAAAATCACCACTAAAATTTTCCAAGAACGTGCAGCATATAAACAATTTGAGCTACTTCAACTCTGGTCATTGGCTTGGGTGGATTCATGTAGTCACCCGGAAACAAACCATTCATAAAAAAGAAAGCTGCGTAATTGGTGTACCAACCGGTTGGTGGAACATCTTTATAATTTTTTGCTGAATCCAAAGGAACAGAAATATTAAATTTAGATTTCAACATTCTGGTCATCATCGTTGCAAATTCTGCGCGATTAACCGGATTAGAAGGCATATAAAGTCCCGTAGCCAAATAACCGGTTATAATCAAGTTTTGTTTTGCTTCAGCGATTAAATTACAAGACCAAAGCACACTTGGAACATCCGGAAATGGTGTTACATTATTGCATAAGTTGGCAGGGACGTTTGCATCGCCCAGCTTAAGCACTTTCAAAATCTGGTCACGTTGCAGGTAATCATAAGGCCCAAATGTGCCATCCGGATTACCGGTCATAATTTTTTTTGTCTTTGCATATTCCAAAGCTGGCCCATATTGTTGGCAGGTAGTGGAATTCAAAAGAATGTCATAGTATCCGGCACAACCGGGGGTTTGAGCCGCAGGAGGAACCACCGGAGCAGGTGGAACGACGGGAACGACGGGAACCACCGGAACCGCTGGAACGACCGGAACAACCGGAACAACCGGAACAACCGGAACAACCGGAACCGGAATTTTCACAGGTTGCAGAACCTGTGGGAGAACAGCTGTAAAAGTGCCCATCCGCCAATCATTTGTCCCAACGTTACTATCATACAAATCTACCTGATAATTATGGGTACCGGCACTCATAGCGGACAGGGCATTAGCATCAAAATTAAAAACATAAGTATTTGTACCATTCCACTGAATAGTTTGATTGGGATTTTGAATAGAAGACCCACTCGGATCAACATCAAATTGCAGCCTTACAGCATAGTTGGCATTCATAAATGATGTATTCACGGTAACTTGTAAGGCATCCTTCCCCAAAACGATTTGGGCCGGTGTGGATGTGATATTGGCTATGGTTGTATCGTTAAACGGAATTTTAACAGGTTGCTGTGGTGGAACATCCGGAATCGGCGGAATTATAAGTTTGGGTGTATTTATTACCTGAAAAGGCGTTGATTGTAACGTTAGAGCCGTATTTGGATTTTTATCAAAAATAAATGGAAGGTAATAAGTATAAAAATAATAAGTTCCAACCGCGGCAGGTTTATTTGTATTTGTATCGATTCCATCCCAGGAAACAGAATTATAGCCGTCAACCGGATTGAGAGCCGCCCAGTCCCATTTTTTTAAAGCTTTACTGACATCATTGTTACTCCCATTCGGCAGAACATAAATGAAAAGATCGGGAGCTTTAGTAGCCTTGAAACCATAAGTGAAAGTAATACTATGATTTGCCGCTGCCAAATCCAGAGTAGTGGCGGATAAATAGGTATTGGTTACGCCAAAGTCGGTAATGGGCGGTAGTATTTTTGGTATAGAAACCGGGTTAATCAATCCAATCAATTTTCCCGAAAACAATCCACCATTGGAAAAATACACTGCCGAAACAGTGGCCACAGTAGCCAAAATTCCAACAACTGTCATCGTCATTGTTTTATGATCTTTAATGTATTTTTTGATGTTCATATTGGTTAGTTTAGATTTTTATAATTTTACGAAAATCCACCAGTGATATTTGTAAGTTGAATAATTGGCAGCATGATGGCCGCAACGATTCCTCCAACAACCACACCAACGATCACCATAATCATCGGCTCCATCACTTTAGTCAGCGCGTTAACCACGTTATCAACCTCTTCATCATAAAATTCCGCAACTTTTTTGGTCACGTTTTCAAGCTGCGCGGTTTGTTCGCCGATTTCAATCATGTTTACAAGCATGGACGGAAAAAGCTTGCTTTCAGCCATATTCTCGGCCATCGGAATACCGCGTTTCATATCTTCCGCGGTTAAAAAAAGTCTTTCTTTATAAACTTCATTGCCAATTGCATTTCCCACAATTTCCAAAGATTTAATAATCGGAACGCCGCTACCAAGCAGGTTTCCAAAAGAACGGGCGAATTTTGCCAACGTACCTTTTTGGATCACATTGCCAAAAATCGGCAATTTCAACAGCATCAAATCCCAAAAATATTTTCCGGATTTAGTTTTTTTCCAGGCGGTAATCGCCACAAAACTTATCGAAGCTATCAACAAAATCAGTGGCCAAAAATTTACTGAAAAATTACTGATGCCCATCAGAACCTGGGTTGGCAAAGGCAAATCATGACCGGTTTGCGAAAAAAGTTTACTGAGTTGCGGCACAACCACAATCATCATCACAAAAACAACCACAACTACAAGCCCCATAATCGCAATTGGATAAACCAGGGCGCCCTTGATTTTGCCCATTAAACTGGCCGATTTTTCCACATCTTCCGCCAGGTCACGCAAAGTTTTATTAAGTTGGCCCGAAGCCTCACCGGCATGTACCATACCAATTTCGGCTTCACTGAAAATCTCGGGATATTGTTCCATGGCACCGGAAAGACTTTTTCCACCTTCAATCGCGTCCGCCATTTGCAGCAAAGTTTTGCTGAGTCTTGGGATTTTTTCATTCTGCGAAGCCAGAGTTTTCAATGATTTAATAATCGAAAGTCCGGCATTAATCATCACCGCAAGCAAACGAAAAACGGTTGCCTTATCTTTGATTTTGATTTTAGTGTGATCGACAAAATAACCATTTATACGGCCATAAAAGTCAATTATCGGATTCCCCGTCAGGTGATTGTAACCCAACTTTTGACGCAGGAGAATTTTGCCTACGCGGGCATCGGCAATATTAAGCTGAATTTGCTTATCCAGCATAGGCTCTTTTGACTCTTCAGCTTTTAAAGTAAAGAGTTGTTTGTTTTCTGATTGTCCAAATCCTTTCGATTGTTTTTCCGGCACGTCGTTTTAATTAAGAAATTTTATAATTTATAATTGAACCTAAGTCCCACATCCCGAGTTATTCCTCCATCCTCTTCGCCACGCGGTAAATTTCGTCCAGCGCAGTTTCTCCTTTAAGAGCCTTAATAATTCCGGCTTGTTCCAGAGTAACCATGCCATTTTTCATTGCCGCTTTTTCTATATCTATAGAACTCGCTCTGGCCAAAACCAGTTTGCGAATTTCATTATTCATTCTTAAAATTTCATATAAACCAAGACGTCCTTTATAACCGATATGCTCACAAACATCACAACCAACCGCCTTAAAGAAAGACATGGTTTTTAGTTTTTCCGGTTCGATTTCATCGGTCGGCTGCAAGCTTTTTAATGCATGATTTACATTGTCCACCATCTCGGCACTCGGAGTATCGGGCTGTTTGCAGGCATCGCACAGTTTTCTAACCAAGCGCTGCGCAATAATAAGTTCAATTGTTGAAGCCATCAAAAATGGCGGAACTCCCATGTTATCAATACGTGTTAAAGTTTCCACCGCGCTGTTTGTATGAATTGTTGATAAAACCAAATGACCTGTTAAAGACGCTTCAATCGCAATTTCAATTGTTTCACGATCACGAATTTCACCCACCATTATAATGTTCGGATCCTGACGTAAAGCCGTACGCAAGCCATTTGCAAAGGTGTAATTAATATCCGCGTGAACCTGACTTTGATTCAAGCCATCCATTTGGATTTCTACCGGATCTTCAATTGTTAAAATATTTACATCAATTTTATTTAGGCGGGCCAAAGCCGAATACATGGTTGTAGTTTTTCCCGAACCGGTTGGTCCTGTTGTTAAAATAATTCCATTTGGAAGCGCCAAAGCCTGTTCAAAAGAACGTAAACTGCTAGACTGCAAGCCAAGTTCCGGCAGATCGGGAATTTTGCGTGAACGATCCTGAATACGCATTACAATCTTTTCACCGTTTACGGTTGGCAAAGTTGAAACACGCAAATCCATTTCACGGCCATCTTTTGTGGTCACTTCCGAGCGTCCATCCTGCGGAATACGTTGTTCATCAATCTTCAAATTGGACATAATTTTAATGCGCGAAACGACAGCCGGATGAATATTTAAAGGGTATTCAACAATCTGGCGCAACACACCATCAACGCGATAACGAATGCGCACAGTGTTTTCCTGTGGCTCTATATGGATATCGGAAGATCGCAAATCCAAAGCATAACTAATCGTGCTCAAAACCAGCTGGGGAATATTTCCCGCTAAAATTGAGTCCTGTAATTGTTGTAATTTGGTTGCTTCGGGCATTGTAGTCAGACCTTAATTTGTAGGAGTTGTAGCGGTTGTAGCTGTTGTAGTAGTTTTAGTTTTTTGAAAATAAGCATTCACGGCAAGTGAAACATTTAAGGTGGGATCACTGGCGCCATCCGCGGAAGAAAAATTAATACTGATTGATCGAATATCCATCAGCCTGGTCTTGTTTTCCAGCATTCCGGAATTTTCAATAAATTGCAGGAATTTCATTAAATTACTTTTGCTGGCGTTGATTGTCATTGTAACCGGCAAAACTGAATAGTCGTTTTTGGTATCCTGACGTGAAGTTCCAAATTTTACATCACTGACAAAAAATGGATTTGCCTGTGAATTATTCTGTGCGGAAAATTGATCAAAAATACGAACCAGATTGGTATAAGCTTCCTGCTCAGGCAACACAAATTGCAGAGCGTCATTAATGCTCGCGATCTGTTCATCATATTGTTTTTTCAAATTTGCGTAGTCGGTTTTAACCTGGGCAACGTTGGTTTGCATAGTTGATAAATTGTCCTGTTCAAGCTTTAAAGCGTCATTCGCGGCCAAGTAATTGTTGATTTGTTGATAGCCAAAATAGGCGGATACGCCAAGCAGAATCGCTCCAAAAATTAAATAACTTTGGATGGAATTGATATAACCTCTTTTTTTAATTGCGGCTGTTGCCATAAAAATAATTTACAAATAAGTGTCAAGAACCGCTTGCGGAAAGCTTTAAATCAATTTTGAAATTTGCGGAATATCCGGCGGCTGTTGTCGTGCCATCACCCTGTTTGTTTTTTGAAAATGAACGCATCTCAATTTTCTGAAAATATGGAGATTGTTCCAGGTGCGCCATCAAGTCGCTCATCAGTGTGAAGTTTGCTCCGGAAGTCGTTTTTGTCGCTCCGGAAAGCACAATTTTGTTGGTTGCCGTATCAAAATCATAACCGGTATAACGGATACTATCCTGCGCGATTGGAGGATTATAAGCGGCATAAACTTCCGCAGTTACCCCATCAATTCGCTTTACGATCGTTGACCATAAAATACGGGTGTGTTTTACATCGGCAATCGTAGCCAGTTCACTGTTGGTTGAAGATAGAATTTTCCCAATCAGATCACGCAAATGAGTTTCATTTTGTTGATTATTCGTAGCCTGAAAATCTTCAAGACTTTTCTTGAAATCGTCTAAAGAAATACTTTGAATTGTGTTGATAAGTTGACGGTTTCCAACGAGTTTAAGCGTATTATCCAGCAGTTTACCGGTTTGAATATCGTCAATGCTGGTGGGTTTTGGACCGATAGCTCTTTTATCGTCCTGAATTGCAGTACGCAGATCCTCTTCGGCCTTGCTTAATTTTTCATCATCGGTTTGTGCCGGTTCTGCCAGGCTTTGAAATGTTTGAGCCACGAACGGAGCAGTTAAATTTACACGAATATCAGCCAATAAATTTGGTAAAGTCTTTTTAGCCGCTTCGATATTGGCTAAAGCTACGGTTTTATCCTGGGCGGTAACATTCGGATCTTGCGATCTGATCATATTTCCAAAAAAGCGATCAGCCTGATAACTGAAATTGTTTAAATTCTGCTGAGCGGTGAGGTAATGAACCTTGTTTAAGTCAGTCTGAAGTTTGCGCAAATTGCTATTTTCGTCCGTAAGCCGTTGGGTCACGTTTGCGCCAAAGTAGCCAAAATCCGGAGAAAGTTGAGTATACAAAAACCCAAACATGCCTGCACTCAAAACAAAAACTATCACAAACAATGTTTGAACCAGGCGCAATTTTCGTTTAAGACGATACTGTTTTTCCATTTCCAGCGTTTTTTCCAAATCAGGAGCAGAGCCTAAAATTGGCTTCATCTGCTGCAAAGATTCCTTTTGGGCGATGATAGATCGAACCATTTTTGAATCTTTTTCCGTAGGTTTGGACTGGGTAAAAATATTCGAAAAACTCAGGTTTTCGTCCAGTGGTTTTGGTGAAGCTGCATCCGGTTTCACGGAAGCTACTGGGGCTTTTGGGGCAGCGGTCGGCTTCGACTCAGGTTTCAACTCCAACACGGGCGGAGTTTTAGCCGCAGGCGTAGTCTTCGCAGCATCCGCATTTCCGGAAGAATTATTCGAAAGATCGATAAGAGGATTTGCCATAATTAGTTTTTATTTTTAATTTTCTCATCATTTTAGCACAAAAAGGGTCTGAGGTACAGAATGGCGGTCAATGAGACGTAGATTTGAATTTGACAATAAATACAAGTTATGTTTAAATGAGTTACCTAGTTGGCAAATAATTTTATAAATATGTCATTAGATTCACGAATAAAACATGCATTAGTTATTGGCGGTATCGTAGCCGGGTCAGCTGCTGAAGTGTTTGGTGCTGGGCAATGTTTGAATAGAGTTGCTGCCGCAAAAGAGGCACGAGATGAGATAATGATTATTGATCATAAAATTAATCTTCAAAGAAACGAAATTGAAAAAACTTTAGCAGGCACTCCCTCTCCAGACCTGAGTAAACAATTTGCTGATTGCGAAAAAAAACTGACTGACTGTGAAGCTCAATTGAGGAAATCCATTAAATTAAGTGAACCAGCTCATGATTTTATTAATCGAAGAATTGACGCTCAATGCGATAATTTTGAAATGATAACCGGAATAGATCCTTCTGTGGTTTGTGGTGAAATAGAAGGCATGAAAGCAGCAACTATAGAAACTCCAGCTTTAAAAAAACTTATTCCTTGCGAAAAACGTGCACTTTCCTGCATGAACGATGTGGCTGATAAAATAAATGAATAAACTTCGGCACCGAAGGTTTATAAAGTGGATAGTCGGTTTTTGGCTTACTACTCACGGTGTACTTTTCCCGGCACTGGCGGAGTCAATATTTTCAGGATATGTAAAGGCCACTGAGGGATAGGATGCAGTCCAAACGTAAGTTATCCAATTTTAACTCAATTTTCCTTCAACAATGAAAAAATTAGACTTCGTTTTATCGGCATCTCTGGCGCTTGCTGCCTGTCATAATCAAACTGCAAAAACTGCGCCAACGCCAACACCAACTCAACTGGGTTTAAAAGCTGATTCTTCTGAAACTGGACATAGTGTGAACGTGCTGCCACAAAATGATCATTCTGAAGATGCTACCAAGAACGCAAAAGCCATAAAAGACAAGGTTTCTGCTCTTATGGCTGAACAAAACGCACTAATTAGCGAATTACAAAAAATTGAGCCGAAAATTGCCTTTATTTGCCAAAATGCTAGCAAAGAATGTGTCAGTGGACTTAGAGTATTAAGTAAAAAAAATATACCTGACGATGTTATGGCATCATGTTCAGGTGCATTTGATCCAAATGACACATGTATTGATGATGAAATGATCAAAAGAGGACTGGCTGACAAATTAGCTGAAGTATATGAAGCAGGGAATGCCTGCCTTCATCAGGTGGCTATAGAATGCCCACCAAAAGCCAAAAAAGCTCAGGAAATAATGAAGGATCCGGCGTTTAAGGATGAAGAGAAAAAGCAGGGTGCTATTCAAAAAGATTTAAATATGCGCTCTTATAGTGGAGGCCAGAGCCAGACCGATTGGAAAGCTTGTGAACTTGTTGCTGACAAAACTACGGGTGGTGGAAGCGATAAGCGCAGACAAGCCTTTTATGATAGTCCAACTACGGAAGCTTATGGAGCTTTAATGCAACTGGAAACTGCAAAACTAACAGAAAAAGTGAAATGTACAGATCGAATGAAAAAAGAAGCTAAAAAAGACGCGGGCATTGCTGGATTGTTAAAACAAACTCGAAAAAATCTTCATTGGACCGAGACGGAAGAATTTTTGACATGTACAGATAGCGATCCAGAATTTAAATCTAAAAGTGAAGCTTTGGAAAGCGTGGTCGCTGCTTATGTTGAAAATCCAACAACAGCAGGAAGAAAAGCATATCTACAGGCAGAAATAAACAAATTTGATAGACGCAGGGCCTGTGAAAAAGAGCTTGCCGGAAAAGATTCAAAGAAAAAATAGATATCAGGTCTCAAAATTTTCTTCATCCTTAAATCAATCATCAAAAAAAGCCCCGAAAAATTCCGGGGCTTTTTAATTTATATTTTTTGAGTCTCTAACTATTTAACCTCAACTGTTGCGCCTGCGTCTTCCAAAGCTTTCTTCATTTTAGCTGCTTCGTCGCGTGGTACTCCTTCTTTAACTGGCTTTGGAGCGCCATCAACTAAGTCTTTAGCTTCTTTAAGACCAAGACCTGTAACCTCACGAACCGCTTTGATTACGTTGATTTTTTGTGCACCTGATGAAAGAAGTGTAACTGTAACAGTAGCTGATTCTTCTTCAGCTGGAGCTGCTGCGCCACCTGCTGCTGCCATCATAACTGGAGCTGCTGCGCTAACACCGAATTTTTCTTCCATTGCCTTTACCAGGTTTGCAAGGTCGAGAACTGTAAGTTGTTCAACCATTTCAAGGATTTTTTCTGCATCCTTGCTAAGAGTTACGTCTGCCATTTGAGTAATAAATTATGAAATAAATATTTAGAATTTTCGTGATAATAACCGCTCGCACCGGGCGAGTCCGGCTTCAAACTAAGCTGAAGCTTTTTTATCGTGTACAGCTTTAAGACTGTAAACAAATTTACGCATAACACCGGAAAGTACTCCGTGAAGACCGGAAATAGGAGACTTCATACTGCCAACCAATTTTGCCAACAATACTTCACGTGAAGGTAATGTAGCTAACTGATTAACTTCGGCTTTGCTCATCAATTTGCCATCAACGATTGCGCCAAGTAATTGTAAATTTTCGTTAGTTTTCGAAAATTGATACAAAAGACGAGCTGGAGCAACCACGTCCAAGTAGCTGAAAGAAGCCGAAACGGCACCTTCCATCATACTATCCGGGATCTCTGGCAGATTGTTGTTTTTAGCTGAAAGACGAATAAGAGTCTTTTTTGCTACCATCATTTCAACACCATCCTTGTAGAGTTTTTTGCGAAGATCAGTAATCTTTTTTACCGGAAGACCTTTGTTCTGAGCAAAATAAATTGCTTTTGCTTTTGCGAACTTTTCATTTAGTTCGTTTAGGACTTCGGATTTTTTTGCCTTTGTAACAGCCATAGAATAATTTAAAAAAATCTCAACAGTCATGACAGTTGAGAACAATCCTAGGGAACTTTGTTTTGGCCTATTGGCTTCCACTCCGTTCCGGGTTGCTTGCCTTGCGGCTCGCTTCCTTTTTAGGGACACTTCGGCTACGCCTTGTGTCTGGTCTCGGCAGGATTTATAGTTTTGGCTTAATGATTCGACCTTTCTTATATCACAAGTTCCCAAAAGCGGACCTACTGTCTCTGACGCCGGAAAATATATGGAAATTTCCTATTCCTGTCAAGATAATTAGTCGACAATTGAAGATAAAAGCTCTAGAATCAGTCCGCTATGGACAAAGTGTTTATTGCTACCGCTAGCAGAGCAGGCTCTATCTAACCAACAATCTCAACATTCAAATGGATATTTTTAAAGAACTCCAAGATTTTCTCCAAAATCTTGAAAATAAAAAACCGCTCATTGTGGTTTTAGGGCCAACAGCCTCGGGAAAAACGGCATTAAGCTTAAAAATAGCTAAACTTTATCATGGAGAAATAATTTCCACCGATTCTCGCCAGGTTTACAAATACATGGATATTGGCACGGACAAGATTCTTCCACCGCAGCAGGAAGGCGTTCCTCATCATTTATTGGATTTTTTGGAACCAACCGAGGAATTTACACTCGCGGATTATAAAAGGCTCGCCCTTAAAACAATCGATGAAATTTATCGTCGCAAACACATTCCAATGTTAGTTGGTGGAACCGGACTTTATATTAACGCCATCATTCAAAATTATCAGATTCCCGAGGTCCCGCCAAATCCAAAGTTGCGTCAGGAAATGACTGAATTCTGCGAAAAAAACGGCATTGAAGCTTTATATAAAATACTTCAGGAAAAAGATCCACAGGCGGCAAAACGAATTCATCCCAACAATATTCGTTATGTGATTCGTGCTTTGGAAATTAATCTTGCCGGAAACACACGCAAAATCGACACCAAAGGCGAGCCGGCTTTTAATGTTTTTGTGATCGGAATTGACTGGCCGCGCGAAGAGCTTTACGCAAGGATAAATCAGCGTGTGGATAATCAGATTAATCGTGGACTTTTGAATGAATTTAAAACACTTTTATTGAAAGGATATAAAGAAACATTGCCTTCAATGTCCTCTCTCGGTTATAAAGAATTAGGCCCTTTTGTAAGGGGTGAATGCCCATTGGAAGAAGCGGTTGAAACAATCAAACAAAATACCCGCAATTACGCCAAACGTCAGCTCACCTGGTTCAAAAAATATAAAAATATTCATTGGATTCAGGGCGCAGAATTGGAAAAACAGGATTCGGGAAATAAAAATCCAATCTCCTAAATCATAAATCGAAAAATTGCTAATCACTAATTGAATTTCCGTGTCCGTCCTCAACAAAAATTGGAATATCAAAAATGCCGATCCCGAAAAAAACGTGATCCAAAAATTATTGGCAAACAGAGGATTAACCGATAAAGATCAGATTCAGGCGTATCTTTCGCCAAACTACAAAAAGGGCTTTCACAACCCGTTTGTAATGAAAAACATGGACCGGGCCGTGGAAAGAATTAAAAAAGCCATCGCCGACAAAGAAAAAATTATTATTTTTGGCGATTATGACGTTGATGGAATCAGCGGAACGGCGATTTTAGTTAAAACTTTGCAGATTTTGGGTGCCCGAATTTCATATCGATTACCACATCGTGTTAAAGATGGTTATGGCTTAAGCAACGCCTTTGTTGAAGATTTTGCCAAGGTCGGTGTCACGCTTGTTATTACTGTTGATTGTGGAATTTCCTGCAAAAACCAGATCGCGCTGGCCAAAATGCACGGTATTGACGTTATCATTACGGATCACCACACCATTCCGGAAAGTATTCCTGATCAGGCCTATGCCATTTTGCATCCCGGGCAGCCCGATTGTAATTATCCTTTTAAGGGATTAACCGGCGCAGGAGTGGCTTTAAAACTGGCTTCCGCGCTAATTACCGACAAGTTTGAAGGTGAAGAGCGCGATGAATATTTATTTTCATTGTTCGATTTGGCGAGTCTTGGAACGGTTGCCGATATTGGCCCGCTTCAGGGCGAAAACCGCATTATTGTAAAGTACGGATTGGAAGCTTTGAAAAATACCAAATGGCCGGGATTGCAGTCTTTAAAAGAACTTTCCGGTGTTCTGCCTGATGAAAAAATTGATATTAATACGATTGGTTTCCGCATTTCTCCGCGTCTTAATGCCGCCGGTCGCATTGATCACCCTTATTACGCGCTGCAACTTTTGCTGAATGATGACGTGGCAAAAGGCAAACTTCTGGCTCTGCATTTGGAAAAATTAAATCAGGAACGTCAGCAGATGGTTATAAAAGCCATGATTGAAGCCGAAGAACAATTTCAGAAAGATCAGGACCATTTAAAAAACGGCACAAACCAGACAAGTAACGGAGTCAAAATTTTCATTGCCTCAAGCCCTGATTGGCATGTTGGGATTTTGGGATTGATTGCGGCAAAAATCGCCGAAAAATATACAATGCCAAGTATGATTCTTCAGGATTTTGGGGATTATTTAGTGGCTTCCGCACGCAGTCCGGAATTTTTTAATGTGGTTGAAGCTTTAACAGCCCATCGTGACCACCTTGAACATTTTGGAGGCCATGCCCAGGCTGCCGGATTTAATATCCGCAAAGAAAAATTACCAGGATTCATTGAGGCCATGAGCGCTTATGCCCAAGGAAAACTGCCAATGGCAACAGTGCGCCCAAGTTTAAATATTGATTGTGAACTTTCCGCGGATGACATCAATGAAAATCTGATGACTTTTTTGGAGCAGATGGAGCCTTTCGGTGTCAGCAATGAACAGCCATTATTTTTATTTCGTGGAGTTCGACCGCTTCTGCCAAAACGTGTAGGCAAAGAGCAAAATCACCTCCATTTTAAAGCCGAAATTTCGGGACAAAACTCGGGCAGTGTAAAAAGAATTCCGGTAATCGCCTTCAAATTGGGTGAGCACGAAAACATGCTGGCCGAAGGCTCTCCAATTGATTTAGTTTGCCATCTTGAAAAAAACGACTGGAAAGGCACAAGCCATTTACAGCTAAGGGCAGTCGATTTTAAGGCAGCGGAGTAGAGAAGAAACGCAAGTTCACAGAACTCCACCAGTCGGATAATATCTTGCACACTAAATCAAAGTGCGATTTTTTGTAATGCTTTTTATGAATGCGCGTTATTAAAGGTATCTACATCTAACACAATTTATGAAATTCCTTATCACCTTACTTTTTTTGGGACAGGCCGTAATAATCACGTTTATTGGAACGCTGATTACTCGGGCTGAAGCGCGGCAGCTTACTCCACCAGGAGTTTTTGAAAAAGCAACCCTTGACATATTTGCAGTAAATAGTATAGTTTCGCGTGATTAATTCTATAATTTTAAATACATGTCTAATCCCCAAAAACCAGAACTTTCAGGTGAAGTAAATGGCGCAGATGTGGTTGCCCCAAGTTCAGTCGATGAACAACTAACCGCTGAACGTCCAGCTGCCGAACGAACAGAAAGTGCTTCTATTGGAGCTAGCGCCATGGGTGCTATCGCTCAACCTGAAGACCTCTCTCCAGCCGAGTTCGCTGGAGAAATTATGAAAAAATTACAGGATGTAGGGGTAAAAGGAGTGCAAACCATGAGCATTCAAGTTGGAAATCGAGTGGTTGAATTTGATGATAATGATATGTGTTTTAGATCGGGTAAATTGGCTAAAGATTTTCTTTCCATGCCAGCTGACCTTGAGGCAGCATTTCACTTTTTAACTACTGAAGCCGAAGACGAAGCCCAAGCCAAGGCTGAAGCTGAAGCCGCCGCTGAAGCAAAAAACGGAGTTGAAGTAAAAGCTTAACCTTTTCCTTCGATCACTACTATCAAAAGCCTCTCCCTTGAAAAATTCATTGGAGAGGTTTTTTTTGACTATTGCTTTCGTTCTTTTGCTTTGCTAAAGTGGGCTCTTCGTCACGCAAGTGTTACGTGCAGACTCCCATCAATTCGCTATGTCGCATTTGACATGAGAGAGAACGCACCATTGACCAATCCTGAAAAATATATTATAATTAACCGATAGATTCGAATCCGGATTCAGTTCCTCTCGGATCTCCAGTTCTCCCAAATTAGTTTATGGACCAAATTCGCAAACAAATCACCGACATTTTATTGCAGAGTAAGAGCATTCTGGTTATGCCTTCTGCGCCTGCCGATGGCGATTCTTTGGGCAGCGCTTTAGCGCTTTATTTGATCCTAAAAAAACTTGGCAAAGAAGTGACAGTGGTAAGTCCGGAACCTGTTCCCGAAGCTTTTCAGTTTCTTCCAACGACTAATGTTATTCATGAAGATCTGACCGCTTCGCCCGATTTTATTGTGACTATTGATTGTGCCAAAGCCAAAATCGACACTATTAAAACCAAACTCGAAAACAATAAAGTTAATATTATTGTCACTGCCAAAAAAGGCCAATTTTCTGCCGATGAAGTTTCTTTTCACCACGGTCCAAGCAAATATGACGTGATTGTTACGGTGGATACCGGCGATCTTGTTCAACTCGGCCGTTTTTATGAGGACAATCCTGAACTTTTTACCAGTTTGCCGGTTATTAATATTGATCATCACGCTTCCAATGATAATTTTGGAAAAATAAATTTGGTCGATATTATGGCTTCTGCTACAACAGAAATCCTTTTGCCATTGATCGAAGAAATGGAACAGCGCACTAATGTGGAATTATTTGATGAAGATGTAGCTACACTTTTATTGGCTGGAATTATTACCGATACAGGCAGTTTCCAAAACGCCAATACCACGCCAAGATCTTTTGCCGCTTCTGCGAAATTGATTAAATATGGAGCGCGCCAACAGGAAATTATTAAACACGTTTTTAAGACCAAGCATCTATCCACTTTACGGCTTTGGGGTCGCATTTTGACCAATATTAAACTGGACCAAAAATACCGATTTGTTTGGACAACTTTAAGTCTGAAAGATTTTTCCGATACCGAAAGTCGCGAAGATGAAACAGGTGGAATTATTGACGAACTTCTTACAAATGCACCGGGGACGGAAGTTGTTTTATTATTGAAACAAAAAACGGATGGAGTTATTTCCGGAAGTGTTCGTACGACTTCAGCCAGTATTGATGCCAGCAAAATTGCCGGAATGTTTGGCGGCGGAGGGCATGTGCAAGCCGCAGGATTCAAAATTCAAAGCAACGATCTTGCCGGAACCGAAGCCATGGTGATCGAAAAAATCAAAGCTTTCCAAAAGGAACATTTGAAATTATCAGAAACGGAAGAGGAGGCTACAGGAGCAGGTCAACTGGGTGGGGGCGCACAAATGCCCGGGCCAACAATGCAAACTGGGCAAATCCCGCAGTTTGGACAAATAGGCCAATCAGCGCCAGCGGAAAAAGCCAATCCAACTGCCACAGCAAACGATTTCATGAGCGGATTTACCGCTATGCCAAAGCCGGAACCGGAAGTTGAAAAAGCGGCGGTTTTACCGGAATTCAATCTTGAAAAGAAATTTCCAAATGATGGTGAAGAGGAAGAGTCGGTTGAAAAGACCACTCCAAATCACGCCGAATCTTTTACCGACGTCATTATTCGCAAGGCAACTTCTCACGATAAAGGAGACACATTCAACCTTGACCCAAACATGACCTACAAGTTTGAGGAGTAGCAGGGACGATTTTTAGGCCATTGGCTACCCAATATTTTCCCAGAAACATTTTTGGCAGTAAATTTTATATGGAGCGTCGTTTGGATAAGTTGAGAGCATCGAATTGCTGCATTTATCGCATTTACGTGAATAAAGTTTGCGTTCCGCGCGGAGTGCCATGCGCTGTTGATGGCGGCAGGCCGGGCAAAAGTCAGGCATAGGCAATTGTTTTTTGATGTAGAAGTTTTTTTCCTGGGGGATGACCAAAAATTCTTTTGCGCAAGTCGGATTCTTGCATTTTAGACGAGTTTGGCCTTCTGGCTGAGTCGCGCCCTGCGTTGTTTGTTGTGAATTTTGTTGTGATTGAAAAGCGTTTTGTTGGCCAGCCTGTGTGGGATTTTGCGTTGTCATAAGTTTGAAATAAATAAATAAATTTTTTGAGAATATAATTTTATGTGCGGAGTTTTTTAATTTCAGCGCACCCGCATACGTACGCGCATCGGCATTATGCCCTGTTCTAAGGACTTATCACCGAATCAGTTTCGGTAGCAATTCGCTTTTTTTCGTAATCGCTGACCAGAAAAAGATTCATATTATATTGTCCCGATTTTTGAAGTTCCGCCTTAATTCTTTGAACTTCTTTTTTATATTCTTCGGGCGAATATGGCTTGTTTAAGATGTGATATTCCTTGTTTTCCAAATACACACAGCCAAAGCAGTCTTTTAGTTTGCGTGAGTAGGCGCAAAATTCGCTATCGCTTGAATTATCGACCTGAAAAAGAAAATTGCAGTTATAATTCAGTGGCGATTGTACGCAGCTGTAACAGGCTTCCGTCTCAAAACAAACCGTAATATCGCACGAATCTTTATTACCGTTGGCTTCAATATTGTAAAAACAATCCTCGGAGGCAAAAATGTCGTAACACTGATAACAATTTTTGCTTTCGGTAATGTGATCACCAACGCAGTCCTCGGTTTTGACCTGGTGGATGCCAATTTGCGGGATTGTTTTTTTGATTTCCCGCATTTTCGCACGAATCGTAGGGTGATAAGTTGTATTTTGAATTTGGTATGCTTTCACATTTCTTTCGTATTCTTCTTTTGATAATTGCTTATTGAAAAAACAATATTGCTTTTGATACAAGCCTACGCAGCCGAAACAGTTTTTGCAGCCAAAGCAGTCCTGGCAAAATTGGACTTCGGCGCAGTTGCTGCAATCCTGGCAATAATCGGCCATGTAACAGTTTACGCAATCAATGCATTCCGAGCACCACTCGCAGTTCATGCAGAAGGTTAGACCGCTACTGTTGCTGCACTTGCGGGAGTAGCGGGCAAAGTAGACATCTTCGCAGTAGAAAGTCCCAAAACTGTAATAACAATTTTTTGATTTCACGGCGGTATCGGCATAATCGCAGTTTTCCGCCATCACGCTTTTTAAGTTGAAGCGCGGTTTGGTCAGAAGCAAATTTTGAAATTCTTGAATGAATGGCATAAATATACAAAGAAATGAAATATTGATTACGTCAACATCATAATCCAATGAGGATTTTAGTCAATTAACATGCTACAAATCATCAAATCAACAGTGTGGTAAGTCCATTTATTGGCTTGATCAAAGGATTTATATAATATAATATATATGTAGAAAAATATTCTACATTTAATGTAAATAAACCATTTTATGCTCAATAAAGTCGATCTCCAGCGGATCTTTCAACAATTAAAACAGTTCGGCTGCAATCAGACCGAAGCTTCTATTTATGTTGAATGTTTGGAGCTTGGAACTACTACGGTCATGGAAGTGTCCGCAAAGTTAAATTTGAATCGCATAACTTGCCATAGTGCGGTTAAGGAACTCCTTAAAAAAGGTCTATTGTTTGAAACTTTGAAGGGCAAAAGACGCCTGATTGCAGCGGAAGATCCCGATATTTTAAAACGGTTACTTCAGACTAAATATAATGAGTTGAAGCTGATGGAATCAAATCTGGACTATATTACGAAAATTTTAAATTCGGTGAAAAATGTCAGTCGAAGTGTGCCGACCGTAAAATTTTATGAGGGCGTTGATGGCTTTAAAAAGATGTTGGAAGAAACTCTCACTGCCAAAAACGGCGTGCGGGTTTTTACTTATGTGGACATATTTTCCAAACTGCTGGAACCGGCTTATCTGGAAAATTATTTTGCGCGCAGAGGAGCCAAAAACATTTATACCAAGCTGATTTTTCCACCATGTGACTTTGCCACCAGGGTCAACAAAAAAGCCAAGGAATACAAAATTGAAGTCAGATTGCTTCCGGCAGAACTAAAATGGACTTCCGGGTTTTTTAACTGGGACGACAAAGTGGCGCTCATGTCCTACACTGAAAGCCAAATGACCTGCACCATCATTCAAAATCCGGACATTGCCGATTTCTTTCGCAATATTATTTTTGAGTTGAGCTGGAAACAGGCGGTGCCGTGCGCTTAAGTCTGATTTAGAAAAAACCTTACACCAACTTTTCCAAAACAGCCTCGGCAATTTCAAAATTACTGAAGACTTCATTTACGTCTTCATCTTCTTCAATTACGTTGATTAAATCCAGCAATTCTCGCGCGATTTGTTCTTCGGAAATCGCCACGGTAGTTTGCGGAAGATAAGTTAAAGCCGCGGACTTAGTCTTGATTCCGGCTTTCTCCAGCGAACCTCGCACTTTCATCAAATCATGTGGTTCGGTATAAACTTCAACAAAAGCATCATCAGCCGGGTTGCCTTTTTCATCAATTGGACCATCAAATTTTACATCTTCGGCCCCTGCATCAATTGCCGCAAGTTCAATTTCTTCCAAGCTTTTTTGTGGAACCGGAACGGTCTTTTTAAATTTATCTTCCACAATTTCCGGTTTAAGCGGAATCGTAATGCGCCCCTTTTTCTTGAACAAATAGCCAACTGAGCCGGCCGCTCCCAAATTTCCACCATTTTTACCAATTGCATACTTTAAATTCGTCACTGTGCGGTTGCGGTTATCGGTCAGCGTTTCAATATAAAGCGCCGCTCCACCTTGTCCAAAACCTTCATACATGACTTCTTCCATTACGGCAGCTCCTTTCCCCTCACCTGTGCCCTTTTTAATTGCTCGTTCAATGTTTTCACGCGGCATATTTTCCGCACGGGCATTATCAATAGCCATGCGCAGTGAAGGATTCATATTCGGATCACCACCACCCCTCGCCGCAATCGCAACAAGCTTGGCATGCTTTGTAAAAATCTTTCCGCGTCGCGCGTCTTCTGCGCCTTTTTTATGTTTGATTGAGTGCCATTTTGAATGTCCGGACATAAGAAATTCGTTAGGAAAACAAACAAAAACCGCCCCAATTATAGCGAGTCTCCTTTCGGGTGGCAATGTCGTTGGTACGACTATGTCGTGATTTTTCGCTCAAACTCAAGCTCATTTGCCTCTTTAGGATACAACACTTTTCGCGCTTCTTCCGGCAAATCGGTAACCACTCCATCAAATCCCAACTCTTTTACTTTCAACCATTCCTCTTCTTTATTGGCGGTATAGCCATAAATTTTAAATTTTTTATTCCGCGCAAAGTTGATCATTTCATCATTCCAAATACGACGATGCAAAAACAAAATCTGTGGTTCAATCAGATAAATCCATTTTCTAAAAAGCCAGGCTCTAAAATGTGAAGGGCAAATAAAGCCTATCTTCAGGTCTTTTCTGAATCTTCGCAGTTGCAACAAAACAAACGGATTATAAGAAATCATAGTCGCGTGGTGCGTAAGTTTATATTGCTTAACCACCTCCAAAAATTTCAGGGCGTATTTTTTTCTGAGCCAGGAAAGTGTTTTAAGTTCAATTACCAAATGCGCGGATTCCGGCAAATAGGGGATCACTTTTGAAATAGTATTTTCACGGTTTTTGGGCGTATGAATAAAATCATGCTCCAAATAAAAACGCTGCTTACGGCGATCGTAGCGCATATCCATTTCCACCGCATCCGCTCCATGCTCTATGGAATATTGGAATGTTTCAAGACTGTTTTCGTGATAAGGACTTTTCCCTCCGCGATGAGCAACAATTTGAATCTGATCCATACGGTTTATTTTTTGTTTATTTATAATCAGCCCTTGGCTTTAAGCTGGAGCTTTTACAAAATTCCGCATTATTTTAACACAAAATTTCATTTATTCCAGAGTTGAGATTGACAAAAAACTAAGCACATTTTTTAACTGCATTTGCCACGAGTTCGGCAATGCCATCATCAAAAACTCCCGGAATAATTTTGTCCACGGTTGGATCAGTTACATGCTCGGCCAAAGCTTTAGCTGCAGCCAATTTCATGGCATTGGTAATTTGTGGAGCACGCGCGTCCAACACGCCTCTAAAGATCCCCGGAAAAGAAAGTACATTATTGATTTGATTTGGATAATCGCTGCGTCCGGTGCCAACAATGTAAGCACCGCCCGCCTTGGCCTCATCCGGCATAATTTCCGGTGTTGGATTTGCCATTGCAAAGACAATTGATTTTGGAGCCATGGTAGCGACCATTTCTTTGGTCATTAATCCCGGAGCGGAAACTCCCACAAAAACATCAGCGCCTTTAACAACTTCCGCCAGCGTCCCTTTTTCTTTATTTGGATTGGTTACACGGGCCATTTCCAGTTTGTATGGAGCATTGGTCAAATCCGCCCTTTCCAAATAAATTGCCCCCTGGCGATCACATAAAATTACATTTTTAGCGCCGTATAAAAGTAACAACTTGGTTGTTGCCATTGCCGCCGCGCCTGCGCCTGAAATCACAATTTTGGCTTCATCCCATTTTTTATCCACAAGTTTTAAGGCATTAATTAAACCGGCCAAAACTACGACTGCCGTTCCATGCTGATCATCATGGAAAACGGGGATATCCAGCTCTTTTTTAAGTCTTTCTTCAATTTCAAAACAACGTGGCGCAGAAATATCTTCCAAATGAATTCCTCCAAACCCGGGCGCGATATGTTTGACCGTTGCGATGATCTCTTCTACGTCCTGCGTATCCAGACAAATCGGAAAAGCATCAACGTTACCAAAACGTTTTAACAGCAGGCATTTGCCTTCCATAACCGGTAATCCGGCCAGCGAGCCAATATTTCCAAGTCCCAAAACCGCACTGCCATCGGTAACAACCGCCACAGTATTGCATTTCATTGTATAAACATAAGCATCCTCTGGATTTTCCTGAATTTTTCGGCAAGGTTCAGCCACTCCCGGTGTATAGGCCAAACTTAAATCTTCACGCGTATCAACGGGCGTTTTTAGGGCAATTTCCAAAACTCCATGAAGCTTTGCGTGCAGTTCCAGTGACTTTTCAAAAACGTCCATAAAAAATAAATAAATTGCAAAATTGTCTTAATTAACCTTTGGATATGGGCTTTTAGGGCTAATATTAACTTGTTCAGTTGTCGTCACCCCCGGCGCACTGCTTGGCCCTTTCATGTTGATTGGAGCAGAAGTTGGTCCCTTAACAGAAGGTGCGCCTGGAACATTAACCACCGGCTCACGGTTTGTCCCAACCTGTTGATTTGTAGATGCGCAACCGGACATCAAACTAATAGTAAGTAACCCCAAAGTCAAAATTATTATTTTACGAAAAGTTTTTTTCATCTGAAATTATTAAAAAGCTGAAGTTTTTCCTTGTTTCATGGAAAGCAGTGTGTCGGAACTACGCTCATATTTAAGAGTTGTGTCGTAAAAAGCACTGTAAAAATAATCAACCGGGCCTGTACCCACACCAATTGTATCGGTATCAAACAATGTTAAATCTGTAAATTTGCTCATTGTCTCTTTCCCATTACCCGAAACCAACAAGTCGGTACGAACACCACTCAAAAATTGATCTTTAAGGCTTTGCCCACCCTGGTCACTATAACGAATACTGCCCACCAGATAGCGGACATCTTCCTGCAGTTGGGTATTTGCCGTGCCAGAACCAATTTGTGAATAAACAATCAAAATGGTTTTATTTGGCAGCAAAAAATAGTAATCGCTAAGCCCGGTTGCCGCAATTGTTACAGTCGCAAACGGATACCCGTTAAGAGATGTTGTATCGATCTTGGAACTTGCATCATATTGTATTTTAGCCAAATATTGAGGAAGTGAAAGCCCGGAAGCGTTTTTATCCACCACCATAATTACCGTGCCACTATTTGGGTAAATGCGGGCAAAACTTACCTGGCCATTTTCAGTGTCCTGTTTCCAGAAAACGGTTTGCACACCGGCATCAATTCTTTGCCAATCAAAAGGATATTTTACCGAAAAATGATCATCCGGATGCACATAAGTTGGCCAATCCTTGCTCAATGGAAACTTGTCTATATTGGCTTCCTGAACATATAAAAGTCGATAAACAATGTCCGCAAAATCACCGCGGGTAATGGCTTTTTCACCGTGCAATTTGCCATCCCCCTGCGGTGTAATTAATTGACGGTCCAAACCATATTGGGCATAAACCGCATACCAGGAATCTTTTTTTACGTCCGCGTAAGGATCAGCATTCAAAGGCAAAGCATGCAGCGTAACTTGAAATGATTTAAATATAATTTTCAAACTTTCAGCCACATTAATTTTATTTTCAGGTTTAAAAGTTCCATCAGGGTAACCCTCCACAATTTTTAATTGATAAGCCTGATTTACATAATCTTTAAACCAATCAGTGGCTTTAACATCGGGAAAAGCAGGGGATTTGGCGGCACCGGCACTTGCCTGAGTTTCGGTATTTTGCTGGGTCGAGCCGCCACTTTGCGCAGCTTTATCCTTGGCCTGAATTGCCAAGAGCACCACTTTTAACGCTTCGGCACGATTAATGGTTTGTGAGGGCTTAAAAGTCCCATCCGCATATCCGGAAATAACACCCTTCAATTTAAGATATTCCACAGCCGCATAGTACTTGGAAGTCGCTGGCACATCCTGAAAACTGACCGCCGCAAAAGCGATGGGCAAATTCCCCAAAGCCAGAGCCGTTAGTAAAATGAATCCGGAAAAATACGAAAATCGGGATGTTTTTTTCATGCTCAACTTTTAAGAATTATTTTTTCAGGTGATTTTACGCCCTAATGATTTATCGCAGCTGATCATCTATCAATACTTTGAAATCCTCATAAGTATAAGCACCATCCGTAAATCGCTTGTTTAAGAAGAAAGAAGGAGTTCCACCGATTCCATATTCGCCGGCTTCCAAAGTGGTATTTTCGACACTCTTTTTATATTTTTCGGTAGTTAAACAATCAGAGAAATCTTTGGTTTTCAAACCCAGGGATTTGGCTTTGGCGGCAAGGTAATCAAAAACAATCGCGTCACGTTTAGCTTGATCCGGAGTTTTAGTTGAATCCGAAGCAGTGGTTAGCATTTTTATCATGTTATCCTGATCGGCAAAAAGTTTGTCATGCATTTCCCAAAATTTATTTTGATCAGCCGCGCATAAAGCCCCTTGGGAAAGCGTATTATCGTATCCGCCACGATCATAAGGTTTATAAACTAAAGCAATTTTACCCGGATAATCTTTCATGATTTTGGCCAAAACATCTGCCATATCTTTGCAATGACTACACGTAAAACTGCCATATTCCAAAATGGTCACTTTGGCTTTATCGGCTTGAGCACCCTTTGAATTTCCTCCCGCAACCGGTGGAGTTTGCAAATGTTCCAAAGGATAAAGATGGAAATAATAATGTTGGCCGGTTTTTTGCAGATACTGAGAAATCGCTTTAAATTGAGGATGCGTTTCTATGCTTTGATCCAAAAGTGCCACAGGTAAATATTTTGCCTGGCTTTCCTGTAAGAGCGTTTTAGCTTCAGCACTATCTACATCAAGCCACTTTTCTTGCAATGAGGTTGATTTTAAACCCTTCTCGGAATTAACCAGACTGTTTACAAAAACTTCAATTTTGCCTTTCTGCTCGGGAACTTTGGTATCGTAAATTATTGTAATTGGTACATCAAACTGCAATTCCTGAGTTTTACCATTATTTTCGGTGCCAGTTCCGGTTTTGGCCGAAGGCACATAAGTGTAAATCAAAACTCCCACAAAAAAAACGCCAAGGACTACTGTAGTAATGATCCAAGCCTGGGAAGAAATTTTATGTTCAGAGGAAAAAAACTTTTTAACAGAAATTTTCTTTTTGGCAGAAGTTTTCTTTTTGGCAGAAGTTTTCTTTTTAAAAGGAGTCCACATAGCTATTAATAATTAGTAATTAATAATTTGTAATTGATTGACAGTTAGCCATTTTTTAGGGATTTCCCAGCTCACAGCTGCTGAACTTGGCCAAATCCGGCAAAGTCTGCAGACCAAGCAGCGTTTTTTTATCATCTGTCCAAACCGGATAATATTTGTATCCGCGCTCATCACAAATTTTATTAAAATCACAATTTACATATTTAATTTGCGCGAAAGCCGGGCCAAAAATTTGCTTTTGATTCTGACAATTTTCACAAGTATCAACTCCATACATTACGATCCCTTTTTGGGTTAAACATGATGCCAAATCTTTTATTCCATTTTTGCCGGCGTTGATTGAAGCAGCCGATTTTGGCCATAGCACAAACAATAACGTCAAAAGCAGCGCCACAACTGCCATAACAATAAGCACAAGATGAGACTGCTGCAATGAGAGTTTTTTTGTTGGCATATTTTTATATTTTTACGTTTTGTTTAGAGTGTTTCACCCGGAACATATTTGTCCAGATTTTCTTCACCGATGCGTCTGATAACTTCATCTACAGCCTGTTCAACCGGAATTGTAATCTGAGTTCCAACTTTCATATCGCGGATAATTACCGTGCCTTCACGAACTTCGGTCAGGCCCATAATCAAAGCATAAGGAACCTTGAATTTATCAGCCAACCGCATTTGAGTTTTGATCGCTCCCTTGCCCAAAGCGCCCATTGTACGTACACCGGCATCACGCAAATCGGTAATGAGTGGTAAGCATTTTATCTTAGCCTCATGACCAAGTTGAGCCACAAAAACATGCAGATCATCTTTGTGCGGAACACGAACTTTTTCACGCTTCATATTGGCAATAATGCGCTCTATTCCTGCGGCAAACCCACATGCCGGAGTTGATGGTCCTCCCATTAATTCAACCAGGCCATCATAACGTCCACCGCCACAAACCGCGTTTTGTGCGCCATCACTTTTATCCCAAAATTCAAAAACGGTTTTAGTGTAATAATCCAATCCGCGAACCAGACTGTTATTTTGCACATAAGGAATCTTAACCTCAGCCAAAAAGACTTTCACATCGGTGTCATATTGCTTACATTCAGTACATAAATAATCGGAAAGTTTTGGTGCAATTTGAGCCAAAATTCGGCAATCTTCCTGCTTGCAATCCAAAAGTCTTAACGGATTTTTTTCCAAGCGATCTTTACATTCAAAACAGAGGGATCTTTCTTTTCCAAAATAAAAATCCTTCAAAACATTCATATAATTTGGACGACAAACCGCGCAACCAATATTATTAAGTTGCAACGAAAACAGCTCAGCAATGCCCAAATCCATCAAAATTCTATGAGCCAATTGAATAATTTGAGTATCAAGCGCCGGATCACTTTCACCAATCACTTCAACCGCAAATTGCCAAAACTGGCGATAACGTCCTTTTTGCGGACGATCATAACGGAAATGAGGTTCAATGTAAAAAAGCTCAACCGGCTGAGGCAAACTCTGCATGCCATTTTGTAAATATGCACGAACTACACCTGCAGTACCTTCCGGCTTTAATGTTAGACTGCGGCCTTTGCGATCCTGAAAAGTGTACATTTCTTTGCTGACGATATCGCTGGTTTCACCAACACCACGTTTAAACACATCGGTAAACTCAAAAATTGGCGTAGAAATGCGGCGAAAACCGGCCTGCCTGCAACGGTGACGAACCACCTTTTTAATAAAAGTATAATATTCATGATCGTGCGGCAAAATATCATGCACGCCTTTTGGTGTTTGATAAGGAGGTGTCAGCACTTTTGCCTCTACAGCGTCATCCTCATCCCCATAATTCTTCTGATTATTATCCATGGCCAAAAAAAATAAGAAAATTTCAAACAAGTGGATTATAACATTGCTTGAAGCGATGAGCTAGAGAAAAACCTTAGCCAAATAAACTGAAATTAGGATCGGCCAGAACCGGTTTGCCTGACGCAGCATCGTTGAGCAGTGCGGCACCCAGCTTGATATATTGTTTTGGCGCTTTTTTGAAATGGAAATAAGCGGTTGCAGCAATCATGGCCGCATTATCGGTACAATAAGTTATGTTTTCGGCATAACGAAGTTTTGGCTTGAAAGTGCGAGGAAGTGCATTTGACACTTTGCCGGATTTTGCTTGTCCCGCCATGGCTTTTTCCAGGTTATATCCAAACGCCACTTTTCTACCCTTATGATCACAAAAATATCCCTGCTCAATTTTTTCTGCGACCATTGCGCGCAAACGTCGATTAGCCGAAACTCCTCCGGCCAAATGGATCTCTTTTACCACAGCATAGCCGGCTTTTGCGCTATATTCTTGCGCCGCACGCAGCAATTTATCCGACAAAATTTCACAAACAGCTTCCTGAAAAGACGCCGCACAGTCAGCAATAAACTGCGGACTTAGCGAAAATTTATTCGCATTTGCGCCGCCATTTTGGGATGAGCTTTTTTGCGAGCTGTCCGCCAATTCCCGTGCATATTCTGCTTTCACCAAATTCAAAACTGCAGTTTTCAAACCCGAAAAACTGAAATCATAACTGTTTTCATTAATATATGCTCTTGGTAATTTAAAACGCTGCGCATCGCCATTTTCAGCCGTCTTTGAAATCGCCGGCCCACCGGGATAACCAAGTCCGAGTAGTCGTGCAACCTTATCAAAAGCTTCACCGGCAGCATCATCCAAAGTTTCTCCAAGCAGTTCAAAATGCACATGATCTTTCATATAAACAAGCTCATTGTGCCCACCGGAAACGGTTAGTGTAACCAGCGGGAATTGCACCGGATCATTTGCTTTTTCACCGAGCCAATTGGCATAAATATGTCCGGCAATATGATTAACCGGAATTAATGGTTTGCCACTAACCATAGCCAAAGTAGAGGCGGCGCTTACCCCAATAATCAGCGAACTTAAAAGCCCCGGGCCACGCGTAACAGCAATCGCATCCAAATCCTGTAAACCGAAATTTTTGCCGGATTTGCCACCTCTTTTTTGCGATTTTCCAGCCTTCTTCAGGCTTACCCCCGCAATCTTCAGAGCCTCTTCAATCACCGGAATAATTTTAAGGACATGCTCGCGCGCAGCCACTTCCGGCACCACGCCGCCCGTAATTTGGTGCAGCGCAATTTGCGACGCGATCACGTTTGAATGCACAATCGTGCCATTTTCCACGACCGCCGCCGCCGTTTCATCGCAAGATGTTTCAATTCCCAGGATAATCATAAAAATTCACCTTTAAAGTAAGCCATAGATCTTTTACCTACACGGGCATTCTCTATAAAACAATGATCATTTGTCAATAAATTCAAACATTCGCTGCCAAATTCATGCTATAATATACGCGTGAAAGTTACCTCTGTCGAAATCATCAAAAAATTTAAAAAAGCCGGATTCGAGGCTTATTGGGCCGGCGGTTGTGTTCGTGATATGTTGCTCGGTATCAAGCCAAAAGACTTTGATATTGTTACAAACGCCAAGCCCGAAGAAATCGAAAAAATCCTAAGTCATACCATTCCAATCGGCAAACAATTTGGTGTTATTTTGGCGATTGTTGATGGTCATCATTTTGAAATTGCCACGTTTCGTTCGGATAGCGGTTACTCGGATGGACGCCGTCCCGATGCGGTTATTTTTACCAGTGCGGAGGAAGATGCCAAGCGTCGCGATTTTACAATCAATGGTATGTTTTATGATCCGCTGGAGGATAAAGTGCTTGATTATGTTGACGGACAAAAGGATCTTGATGCGCGGCTGATCAGATTTATTGGCAATCCAAATGAGCGCATTATGGAAGATCATTTACGCGTTTTGCGTGCGATTCGTTTTAAAAATGTTCTTAATTTTCAGTATGATCCCGAGACTTACAATGCGCTGCTAAAACATTCTTCGCTTTTGATCGACAAAGTTTCCAATGAACGCATTCGTGATGAGCTGAATAAAATGATTATTTCGCCTTATGCCGTAAACGCTTTTCAGGATTTGGAGGATACCGGCGTTTTAAAAATAATTTTGCCGGAATTACAGACAATGAAAGGTGTTGCGCAGCCTTATCAATATCATCAGGAAGGTGATGTCTGGAATCATGCCATGCAATCGTTGGCTACGCTTTCGGAAGATGCTTCATTAACCTTGCGTTGGGCAACTTTACTGCATGATGTTGGAAAACCAAAAACTTTTAGTGTAAAAGAACGCATTCGGTTTGATCATCATGATCACGCCTCCTACGAGATTGCAAATAAGCTGCTTACGCGTCTTCATTTTGAAAATAAAGTTATTGATGAAGTTTGTTGGCTGGTGCAACATCACATGATGCTGCTGTCACTTTTAACCATGCCGGAAGGTCGCAGAATGCACTGGTTTTTGCATCCATATTTTAAAGATTTGCTGAAATTATTTGAGTCCGATGCCCGTGGAACAACACCCCAGGATTTGGAAATTGTTGATCAGGTGCGTGAACTTTACCAGGAGTCAATTAAGAAAATGTCCAAGCTGCCGCGCCCACTTTTGCATGGCGAAGATATCATGGAATTACTAGGCCTAAAGCCAGGAAAACGCATTGGTGAAATTTTGGAACAGGCATTTGAACAACAACTTGAAGGAAAAATAAAAACCAAAAAACAGGCACTCGAATTTGTGAAAAAAATGAAATAAAGCATAGGTCTTGCTCATTACACCCCTAAAACAAATCCTACGTTGATCAAGACCATTTAGCGGCAAAAGACCCAAGTTTCTTGTAAAAAAAAATACACTCCCGTACAATTAAGAAAATTATTTTTTAACCTTCACGTATGCTCTTAAACAAAAAATTACTGATGGGGATTTGCAACACCATCGCTGTACTTTTACTGCTTGAGTTTTTACTCAATATTGCTATGTACATCTGGGCATTTTTTGGTACTCCGGCACTCCCACTTTTTGATGTTAAAAGCGGAATAGTTTCTTATTACATTTTGCTCACACGTGAAGCAACCGTAGTATTTTTATACATGATTGTTGGTGGACTTGCCGCCCTTGTTAAAGGTTCAAAACTACCTGAAAACTTCAAAAAATAAAGCTAAAACGGTAGCTCTCAAATTGTAAATTTTAAAAAGGACTCTCCAAAAACGGGGGTCCTTTTTTGTAGCGCGAGGCCAATTGCCTGAACTAAATTATGCGCGCTCAAACAAAGCCACATTTTCAATGTGATAGGTTTGCGGAAACATATCCACCGGCTGCACACTCTTTAAAACATAACCGCCTTTAATTAAAAGCTGCGCATCACGCGCCATAGTTGATGGATTGCAGGAAACATAAACCAGACGTGAAAGTGATTTGGACTTTTGCAATTTTTCAATAAGCTGCGCAACGACAGAAGGCATTAAGCCATTGCGCGGAGGATCAACAATAATAACATCCGGTTCTTCTTTCAATTCAGACAACAGGTGATCAACATCTCCCACAAAAAACTCCACATTTTTCACGTTGTTTAATTGCGCATTCTGACGCGCGTTTTCCAAAGCACTCGCATTTAATTCTATTCCATAAACTTTTTTGGCACGTTGCGCACAAAAAATTCCAATCGTCCCGGTTCCACAAAACAGATCATAAACAATTTCTTTTCCTTGTAGTTTCGCCGCTTGCATGGCTACGGAATAAAGTTTTCCGGCTTGCAAAGTATTCGGCTGAAAAAAAGCCTGCGGAGAAATATCAAAAGTGAGTGCCATCTTTTCGTCCAAATGAATTTCTTCACGAATTGTTGGTTTACCATGAATTAAATATTCCTTTAATTCCGTGCGTTTTCCTTTTTGACTTTGAATGTGGATAAAATAAAGACTGTTCAATTGTAAATTTCTTTTTTGAAAAAAATCCAAAGCCCAGTTTTTAAAAGACTCCAACGGTCGACTCGCGGCGTTACCTGCCGGAAGCGATGAATTAGCCATACGAGCGAACTCCACATTATCGCCATCACCTTCCACCTTGCCATTTTCTGCTGTCAGTATCAGCATTTTTTCACCCGTGTGTTTTCCTTCACGAATCGTTAAAGTTTTTAAAATAATTTCCGGATCAAGCTTTTTTTCTGCATCAAGTTTCCTAAAAAATTCCCGCGCCTCTTTAACCAATTCACCAACGTAATCGCCAAGCAAAAAACATTCCGTAAGTTCAATCACATCATAATGCTGGCGCTTGCAGTGAAGCCCCAGATCAATGCGTCCATCCAGCGTTTTATGAAAACTGAATTCCATTTTATTCCGATAAAACCAGGGCTCGCGTGCCACTCCCATAATCGGCAAAACCGGCGGATTTTTTACATTTCCAATTCGTTCAAATGCATCCCGCACTTGTTGTTCTTTGAATTTTAATTGATCTTCATAAGACAAAAATTGCCAGGCACAACCGCCACAGCCCTTTGGAACAGTGGCCATTTTTCCAGAGAGATTCGCGGAGTTTTTTTGAACCTCTGGCGCTTTTGCCAAATCCGCAAAATGCTTACACCTTGGCCGAATTCGAAGTAATGAAGGTTCAATTAGTTTTTTCACAAATCCGCGGGCCCAACTACTTTTTTTATGATTAATCTGCACCAAAACTTTATCGCCCGGAACAACCTCCTCCACAAAAATCGTAAAAAAACGTTCACCGATTTGAATCTTGGCAATACCTTCTCCACCAAAAGCCAAATTTTCGATCGTTAATTCAATTTCGTCTCCTTTATGCAGTGTGCGCTGATTGGCAGCATGATCCTGATTCCCCGATCTTTCTGAATGTTCATTCATCATATCCATCTTATCTGAAATTCGTAAAATCCAGCGGGACACTCAGCGATTCTTGTCTAAGTTGAGCCATCGCCGCCTGCAAATCATCTTTGCTCTTGGACGAAATACGCACCGAGTCACCCTGGATACTCGCTTTAACTTTTGGGAATTTTTCTTTGATTATTTTTGAAATCTTTTTGGAGGTTTCCTGGTCGAGCACCTTAATTAAAGTAATGGTTTGGCGCAGAGCACCCATTGCCGCCGGTTCCGGGTCTCCCAATTTGAAAATTTTTGGCGATAATTTTCGATTAACCACTTTTTGAAAAAGCATATCCTGAACCGCTTTCAACTTCATTGTATCCGGCACAAGCACCACAATATTATCGTCCGATAAAGTTACCTCGGTATGCGTTCCCTTAAAATCATATCGGGTTAAAATTTCCCTTTGAACCTGATCAACCGCGTTCCGCAGTTCCTGAAAATCAAATTCCGAAACCACATCAAACGAAAATTCAGAAGCCATAATTTATGAAGTAGGAAATATGAAGCAGGATTTATGATTTTGGACGTAAGAATTCCTGCACCCAGCATTATACCTCAAAATTTCTGAAATCATCAAAAATGATGAATTAGCGGATTTTACTGCCACGGATCTTTAGCATTTTTACTCTTATCCCTTCCATCTTCAGGCGAGCTGCCCTTACTTGGATTTTTATCGTTCCACCAGGATCCTTTTTCTGTTAGCCAATCAAATTTTAAAAGTCTTTTAATTCGAGCAAAAAAAACCTTAGCCAAACCGCTCTCCACATGTAAATCACTTTTTTTGGCGACTTCTGCTTTTCGTGGATGTTCTTTATTTGATTCTACGTCTGACATTTATTTGAAGAACAAAGGGTAAATACTACGTATAACTATTATATCATATTTTTACAATGAAGCAAGCCGCGAGCCGTAAATCTTGGACCTATTGCCTTTCTATAAAGAAAAAATGGATTTTTTATTAACTTTAATTCAGTTTTATGTGTTTGCAAGATTTTCAATTCCGCTTGACGGTTTTTTGGCCAAATTTTTTCTTTCATAATTGTTGTGAAATCGGGGAGGCGATACGAACTGAAACTTATTTTGTTTTTTTGAGTTTTACGCGTTTTAAATGAAAGTTTAAGTTTTAAATTGATTTAAAATTCCGGGCCATCTTTCTTGAAAAATAGAAAAACGAAAAATATGTTCTTGTAGCATAAGTAAGCCAAAAATAGCTTGTATTATTTTGCAGATTTGAGAAAATATTCGTACAAAAAAGAATTAAAAATTAACACAAATTTTTATGCAAATCACAAAAATTCCCAATAAAGAATTACTGCGTTTATGCCGGGAATGCGGCTCAAATATCAGGAAACTGCAAAAACAGTTCGCAGTTTACTTGATCGAAGTTGCCAATCGCGGCATGTACCGCGAATTTGGCTTCCATTCAATCCGCGAATTTGCCGCAAAGTTGGCCGGGATGGGCCATGAAACCGTAGATAAAATTTTAAGAATCGATAAAAAACTTGAAAATATGCCGTTATTGAGAGCACTGATGGTTGAACAGGGTTGGGCAAAATTGGAACTGGTTGCCAACATTGCAACACCAGAAACAGAAAAAATCTGGGTCGAAAAAGTTCAAACTATGACTTACGCCACTCTGCAAGCCTTCACAAAAGAAATTCGTGATCAGCAAATGCGGGAAAATTTGAAATCACAAATTGACGGAAGTGCGTCAGGCACTAGCGCGCAAAAAAATCTTTTCGATGATCGTGCAGCAGTCAACAGCGCAGAAAACGATAAACAGGAGAATGTTTTTACACACGAGTCAACGTCTCCGCAGCAGCAAGCCATTTTTGAGGCCTCCGTTGCCGGAAAGGATATTCCAGCAGAAGATTTTCAAAAAACAAGTTTTAATTTTCACATAAAAATTTCCACGGAAATGAAGTTCAGACTCTACAAACACAAACTTGAAAAACAATTGAAAAAAGTACTAAATTGGGATGAAGTTTTGGAATATTTGTTGGATGAACGAGAAGCTTCACAATCCGGGACGGTTAAAGTAGCAGAAATAAAGCAAAAAACTTCGGGAAAAGACGTACCAAAAGGCGCAAAGAAGAGCTTTAGGGCTGAACATGTCGCAGAAATAAAATCCAAAAATATCTCAACACAAAAGGAAAAATCAAAACATTCACCTGCAAAACCCACGCGGCACATTCCGGCAGAAATTCAGCGTCAACTGAAGGAAAAATATGGGGAGATGTGCGGATATCCCGGCTGCAAAAATCCGGCAATCAATCAACATCACGCCAAAAGATTTTCACTGGAAATGCTACACGATTCAAATTCCATCGTTCCACTTTGCAAAATTCATCATCAATTTGCGCATCATGGACTTATAAAAAACGAGGAACTTTCACCGATAAACAACCAAACTGGCCATCAAGATCGAAATCCGCAAACGGGCGTGCAAAATTGGAAAATCCAACTTGAAGCGGATAAATCTTCACCAAAATTTAAAATTGATCAGATGGTGATCGCAAAGAGAATGGCCAATTCTGGCTAAAAGTACGGACAAGCAAAAAGAATTGCATCTGCGAAATTTTAAATGGCTGCGGGGCAATGCGGAACGTGCAGTAACGGCAGCGCTTGCAGGATAAAAGGTCGGCGGTTCGCAACGGTGACCATAACTGCATCAACCTGGCAATTTGACAATTTTAAGCTGCAGGCTGAAGATCAAACCATGAAGATCACCATTATTCAAATCAGCAAAACCAAACATCGGTTTTTTCAGGAGGCCGAGCAGGAATATTTAAAAAGACTTCAGGCTTTTGCCAAAATTGAGGTTATTACCATCAAAGAATCCGTGGCGCCACAGGGGTCAGCAAGCGAAAGTGGCCGGTTATCTGCCAAAAACAAAGAGGGCCAGGAAATCCTTAAACAAATTCAGACCAAACGTTTGCCGGAAAATAGCTTCATAATTGCCCTTACCGAAAAAGGACAATCCCTGAATTCTGTAAAATTTGCCGAATTTTTGAAGCAAAAAATCGATTTTGGTCCGGGTCATATTACTTTTATTATTGGAGGACCTTTTGGCCTTTCTGATGAGGTTTTAAAGGCAGCGCATTATCAACTTTCATTTTCGGCTTTTACTTTTACGCACGAAATGATTCGAGTTTTGTTAATGGAACAGCTTTATCGCGCTTGTACAATAATGAAAGGGAAGACGTACCATTATTAAAAAGGTATTTTGCGTGTTGACAAGGATTGAAAAAATATGGTAAAAAGATACCCTTTTAATCAATTTCTCCAATAAACCCCATCGTATGCTGAATATTACTAAAAAAATCATCATTATTGCGGCGATTTGTACGCTTCCACTAGACGTAAATGCCGTATACAACTTGAAGCCGGCACAGCCAATTGCTTATATTCCAGTTCAAAGTTCATGGGTGAAATCCAACGTTCAAATGGTTCCATACAGCGCAGTAACGGGCGCAAGACCAGGTTCCAGTCCAACATACACAGTAGCCGGATCTCGACCAACAACAACATCAACAAGCGGTTCAAGACCAGGCTCAACTCCAAGTTATGTAGCAAGTGGATCCCGCCCGGAAGCAGTTGACCCAACAGATCCGACATCTTTTTATGGTTCAAGACCAAATTCTAGTCCTACATACGTTGTAAGCGGATCACGTCCAGGTGTAGTAGCAACTACAACACCAGGCTCTACAGTAAGTGGCTCCCGTCCAAGCACGGGAACAACAACCGGTTCAAGACCAAGCTCAACCCCTTCATATACAGTAAGTGGTTCTCGTCCAACTACAGTAGCAACTTCAACGCCAAGCTACACGGTGAGCGGTTCTCGCCCTGGAACAACAGGAACAACAGGTTCAAGACCAAGTTCGACTCCTTCATATACAGTAAGTGGCTCTCGCCCAAGTACAGTAGCAACTTCAACGCCGAGCTATACAGTTTCCGGTTCTCGTCCATCTTCAACCCCTAGTTATACAGTCCCCGGTTCTCGTCCAACTACGGTAGTAACTACAACTCCGACCCCAAAACCAGCTCCAATTTGTTCCCCAATTTATCCAAGAGATATTGATGGCCATTGGTCGGAAATTTATGTTCGCCGTTTGTATCAATTGTGTGTTTTGCAAGGTTACGTGGACCAAACTTTCCGTCCAAATCAATATATTTCCCGCGCGGAATTAACCAAAATGGCTTTAGCTGCTGCCAGAATCGGCCAGAACTTAAACTGTGCCACAAATTCTTGCGGAACACCTTTTACCGATCTTCAAGGTTGGCAAGGTCCATGGGTCCGTTCAGCCTGGGATTTAGGCATTATTCAGGGATATTCAAATAACAATTTTGCACCAAATCAAAATATTACCCGTGCAGAATCTGTAAAAATTATTTTAGCCACTTTCCATTTACAGCCTATTTATACTGATCATTCATTCTTTAATGATGTTCAGGGTTGGGCAGTTGGTTGGATTGAAAAAGCTCATCTTTTAGGATTCATTCAAGGAATTGGTAATGGTAATTTTGATCCGGATCGTTCAATCACCCGTGCTGAAGCCGCTAAGGTAATCGCAAAAACTTTGGAATACTTTGCCTACCAGAATTAGTATTTATTCATGGCCCGTGCAATGCTAGAATGAAAGCCATGAATAAAATAAAAATCAAACATCGTAGGATTGGCGCTTTATTGCTTGTTGCAGCGATTTTTCTGTCAGGCTGCAGTGATGCTTCTCAGGCCAATCTTTTAAGTCAAAATCTATTAAGCAGCGGCAGTTTACTAAAAACTGAAGATATTTTTATGAATCAGGGGCCTAAATACGAAGAGGCTTACAATTCTGCGAATGTTTCTTTTCTGCCTGATCAAAGCCTAAGTGGAGCCATTATTGCCGGAGGATCCATACCCAATAATTATTTGGCCGGATTTTTTAAAAGTCTCTCCAAAAAACAGCAATATCAACATTTTGTTGTGCTTGAGCCATTGCCGGTCGGTAAAGATCAAAATATCGCAAAAATTTTCCATCCGAATGTGAATTTTAATACGCCTGCAGGTCTTTTGGAGGCACCTTTCAATTTTGATGAACTGATTGCCGCGCGTCCGGATCTTTTTCAAATTCAGGATTTTATCAAGGAAAATAATACTATCAACACCTTCGCGCCATTTATTGAAAAAAGCTTTCCTAAAGCCACTTATAGCGTATTTTTAATTCCGGAAAATATTCAGACGGATTCTCTTAAAAATTTCACCGATTTTCTGCATCAAAATCTGCCACCACAAACTTTTGTGATCGCGCACGCCTTTATGAATTCATCAGTCGATTCAAATCTTCAGGATTTTCAGTCCCAATATTTTAGAAATATTTTGGAGAATTTCGACCTTGAAAATCTTGAAAAGATTAACCTTAATCAAACCGCAGCAGTACGTGCTTTTTTGGACTATGCGGCTGCAGTCAAAGCTCAAAAAGCCAGTGCTTTTAAAGCTGATTTGATAAATAATAATTCGGATTCCGGATTGAGTGCGCCTTCTGCGCTGATTGAATATTTCATGGAAGGACCATTAACTTCCAGCCGCAATATTTACCTGGTTAGTTTTGGCGATATGATGTTCGGACGCTTTGTGCGCACGCTAATGGATCGTAATGGGCTTGATTATCCTTTTCAAAAGATGAACCAGTCTTATTTGCAAACTAACGATATTTTGCTGGCCAATTTGGAAGGTCCAATTGCCAAAAAGTCTATCCAAACCAGTAAAACAATCGCTTTTCGATTTTTGCCGGATATTGCTCCGTTGCTTAAAAAATATTCCTTTGATGTGTTGAGTGGGGCGAATAATCACAGTTTTGATATGGGGATAAATGGCTACAATGACACCCGCGAACTCATTCAGGCCCAGGGGATTAAAATTTTTGGTAATCCAAAAGAGGTCAACGATCAAAGTTTTACAACCATGCAAATTCAGGATCAGAAAATTGCGTTTTTGGGTTTGGATGACGTGGATTTTAAAATAAATGATGCCGCCGCGCTCAACAAAGTGAAGGATTTAGTTTCACAGGGATATAAAGTAATTCCATATATCCATTGGGGGATAGAATACGTGCACAAGCCAAATGACCGTCAGCAAACACTTGCTCATCAGCTGATTGATGCCGGGGCAATTGCAATTATTGGCATGCATTCTCATGTTGTTCAGGCTTATGAAACCTATAAAGGTCATCCGATTTTTTATTCACTTGGTAACGCCATTTTTGATCAGTATTTTTCTAAAGATACACAGGAGGGTCTTAGTCTTGCCCTGATTATTGCCAATGATCAGATTCAGATAAATTTTGTGCCTATTCGTTTGGATCACAGCCAAATGCGCTTAATGACACCCGCTGAACGTCAAAAATTCCTGGAAACTTTTGCCACTTATGGTGATTATTCCGGAGAAGAAAAGGCCGCGATTTTGGAAGGAAAGTTAAGTTTGCTCCTGAAATAAATTACTTAAACGCTTCCAGTTCCGTATCAAAAATATATTGTGAATTCTTGAATATTTCCAGGAAAATATTGGCTTTATCAAAACTAAGCCGTAGTATTTTAAAGATAATAAACTTTTTTGTTTTAGGAGTGAATCTGCGGAAACGTGAAAGCACAAACTCCATACTTGAAGCTGATGAATGTAAATAAAAATCCAGCATGTTTTCAAGTAACTGATCAACATATTGCAGGTTACCCAAATTGATCATGGTAGTTAAGGCATAAATCCTGATTTTTTCATCGGGGTGCTTCAATTTTTCAAGGACATAACCTTTTTCCCAATAAATATTCGCTGCATTAATTATAAATAAGCCGGCCTCGATCATTTCTTTATCATCGGATTTCAATATTTTTACCAAAATATCCAAAAGATCGATTCTGACTTCCTGGTATTTCCATAAGGCTACAAGCGCAGCGCAATAGATGTGGTAATCGGAATTTCTCAGAAAAGGTTTTAAATAATAAATGATGCTGCGATCGTCAAATTTGGAAAAAATTTCAATGGTATTGGCTACAATCTGTGGATCTTTTTCCATTAAATTCCTTTGCAAAAAGCCAATAACTTCATCAATATTAAAATGTTGAAGTGAATGCAGAATTTCAATTTTCAAAAAAAGTGGAACATCTGCAATAAACATTTTTTCATAACTTTCAAGAATCAAATGTTTAGTAAGTGGGAAAGAACGAATTGAATTGTTTTTCTTTAAAATAATTTCGATTGCCTGGACGGCCGCAAATTTGTTTTTGACAATATCTTTTTCAATCACGTTAATAAGGTGAAAAACGGATTCAGGGTTACCAATAAGCGCTAAATTATGAATTATTTTTTTTCGGGTGTCATTATCTTTTTCTGTTTCCAACAATTTTAAAAGCAGGAATTCTCCTTTGTTTTTTTGGATTCTTTCAGTCAGAAGATCAATCGCATTCAGTTTGTCCTCGGGACCACCATCATTCAAATGGCTTTTTAGATCTTCAAGATAATATTTTTTTAACTTTAACATCTTCCAAATCAACAACAAAGCCAAGAGCCCGATTAAAAAAGTATTCAGAGACTTTTCAAGCTGGGGGAACCATAAATATATCAACAGAAAACTCGCAAAAAACATGGCAGATAAGCCGACCGTCCATTCTGCCAGAACGTAATATGTTGCCTCGGCTTTTTTCTTTGGTGTTGCGGAAATAATTTGAGAATTAGCCGCCTGAACCGTTGAAAAATAATAGATACTGGAACTTAAATAAATCAGAATCGCAAATACATAATTAAAATTAAATACAAATCCAACCATTAAAATAACCAGCAAAATAGCCGGATAAAGCATGATGGCATTAATCGCTCCCGCACCAAACAAAATCCTTTTCGAGAAAAATAAATTCCAAATGAATCTTAAAGAATTTTCCAAAAAGAAAATTGTTCCGAGCAGAAAACTCAAATCGTTTTCCAGAAAGTCTTCACTCAAAGTAAAATCCAGTTTATACTCAATAAAAAGCTGCAATCCCACCATCAGAAAGATGCAAAGCATAATGGTCCTAAACAGTCTCGATTCAAAAATAACGTAATGAAAAGCCTTAACGCATTCTTGAAGAGGATGAACGTTTGGCTTTTTTTCCAATAATGGCTTTGGTGCTGTCGCCCCGTTTGTTTTGGTTTGAGACCTGTGTGCCTGTAGCAAAAGAAAAATCGAACAGCAAATTAGCACGAATGGAACTACACTTTGCCCAAAATCACCATCAAGATATTTAAGGTAAACCCCTGAAAATGAGCCCAATATAAGTGCCAAATCGGAAACAGCATAAATTTTGGGGATAAAATTTTTGGCCTGGACCGGATTCATGAAAGTATTGACGATCCCCAGTAAACTTACATCCAAAGCCAAAAAAAGCGCATTCGCACTAAAGAAAAACAGAATAATTTGATAAGAACCCAGGAACCCGGAAAACGGTAAAAAGCCCAGAATTAAAGCAAATAACAATAAAAGTCCCAAAAAGCACTTCCTGAACGAGAATCTGGCCGAAAATGCCGTGCTGAAAAGTGAATAGAACGTAACGAAAACAGCCCTGCTGATAAGAATAAAGGGCAAAAATCTTGCTCCAAATTCATTCAAAAAAGCGCTAAGCGTGTCCACATAAAGGCTCATTGCCAAGAAATAACTGAGCGCGGCAAAGGCAAAAAGGTAAATTTCCTGAAGGCGTTGTTTGGTGATCACAGCAATTTTGTTTTATTTTTCTCTTTATATTATACCAAAAGTTTGCTAAAATGAGAAGAACAACAAATAAAAACACAATTTACCAATCCACACATGAAACTTCAATCTTTCGGCGCAGCGCGTGAAGTCACCGGTTCTCGCCATCTTCTGGAAGTAAACGGCAAACGTATTCTTCTTGATTTTGGAATGTTCCAGGGACATCGTAAAGAATCAGATAAAAAAAATCGGATCTTGCCATTTGATGCCGGTAAGATTGATGCGGTAATTCTTTCCCATGCCCACATTGATCACAGCGGCGGACTTCCTTTTTTGGTAAAAAGTGGCTACAAAGGGCCAATTTATTCTACTTTTGCCACTCGCGATCTTTGCAATTACATGCTTTTGGACAGTGCTTATATTCAGGAAAAAGATGCGCAGTACATGAACGAAAAAATAAATAAGAAAAAAAATCATAAAAACAGTAATGGAAACGCTCATGCAAAAGGGGCTTCCAAAATCCATAATAGCAACAGTAATAACGGAAACGGCGACGACCTAAACAGCCAAGAAAAGACACCTTTAGAGCCTTTATATTCAGTTGAGGACGCCGAAAAAACTTTAAAACAATTTTATGGTGTTGGTTATGAGCGCGCCTTTAAAGTAACCGATGGCGTGATCTGCTCTTTTTATGATGCCGGACACATTTTGGGGTCTGCTCTGGTTCATCTGGTTATTCATGAAAAAGAAACCGGCAAGCGTTTTACTTTTGCTTTTACCGGCGATTTAGGCCGAAAAAGTCTGCCAATTTTGCGTGATCCACAGGTTCTTCCTCCTACCGATTATTTAATGATGGAAAGTACTTATGGTAACCGTTTTCATGAATCAATTCTGGATGCCGGAAAACGTTTAGCGGAAGTCATTAATGCCACAGCCAAACGCGGCGGGAAAATAATTATTCCGGCCTTTTCTGTTGAAAGAACTCAGGAAGTCGTTTACCACTTAAACCTTTTATGGCAGAAGAAAGCCATCCCTGATTTGCCTATTTATATTGATAGCCCGCTTTCCGCCAATGTAACGGAAGTTTTCGCCGCTCATCCTGAATGTTTCGACGAGGCTATTCGCAATGAATTTATCAACAACCGTAAGAATCCTTTTGGTTTTGGAAAGCTTCAATATACGCATTCTGTAGACGAATCCAAGGCTCTTAACAGTATTCAGGTGCCGGCTATTATCATTTCCGCTTCGGGAATGTGTGAAAACGGCCGCATTCTGCATCACTTAAAAAATAATATCGAGGATCCGCGCAACACTATTATGTTGGTGGGATACACAGCCATAGGTACACTTGGCCGCAAAATTCAGGAAAAACAGCCGATTGTAAACATTTACGGAGACCCGTATCATTTAAGGGCGGACGTGGTTTCCATGGATGCTTTTTCCGGACACGCCGACCGCAGTGATTTGCTTGATTACGTCAGCAAGGTCGAAGGATTAAAAAAGATTTTCCTGGTCCACGGTGAAGAAAGTCAAAGTGAAACTTTAGCCACTATTTTACGTGAAAGCGGCCATGCAAATGTTACCGTAAATACTATTGGGGAGGTTTACCAGATTCCGGAAGGGGACGAAGTCGGGGCAGCAGCTGGCGCAGTTGCCACTGGCACAGGCGAATCTAAGGCCAATGTAAGCGAATCCAAGGCCGGTTTAGCGCCAAATGCTTCTAAACCAAGTGCAAACGACCAAATCGACGCACTCGTTGTCCAGGCGCAAGACGGTGAAGTGGATGCGGCAACCTGGGATCTGTCAAAATAGTTGGGCCGAAAACCGTGACCAGATACAGTTAAATTCAAACTGCGGCTAAGCCATAAAATACGCAAAACACACCTCTTGAAACTCGAGGCATTTCACGCTATGATTCACCTCGCATTCACGAAATGCGGGTATAGTATAATGGTATTACAACGGCTTTCCAAGCCGAGGACAGGGGTTCGATTCCCCTTACCCGCTCCAGTTGACATATTTATCAAAATGTGATATTTTTAGTATCCGCAAATTTATAAAAAATGTTTTATGACAACGCCCACTATTGATGCAAGGAATGCTCCTTCAGAAAAATTAACTCAAATTGTAGAACAACTAGATACTTTTGAACGGATGTATGAAACAATCCTACATTCGGCAGATATTAATGAAAGATATGAATTATTAGCCAAACTATCACGTGAAAAAATGGCCATTATTGACTCCATGCTAGATCTTAGAGATGAAGATGTTCAATTCCCTAGAGATTATGATGCCATTCATAGGTTAATAAAATTTTACAGCAAAAATTGTGGGAGGACTGAGCTATGGGAAGATCACGAAAAAATAGAACAAGCTTCATTCCACCTTTCTGATTTGATAAGGAGAATTAATCAAATTAGTCCTTACTCCGAAAAACATAGTTCTGGATTAAACGTTACCCCCGAGGGGATTCATTTAACTACTTCAGTTGGAAATGAAGGAGGTAAAACAGTTGTAAAAACTATAGAATTAACAAGAGACGGTGCCAAAAAGGCTCTTGAAATTAGCTGGTAAACCCAATTCTCCCAGCTAAAGTTTAGGAGAAAACGACGAAAAGTAATTTAATAAAGTTGAATATAATTTAATCTAAATGAAATGGGTGGAAAAAATAAATTTCCAGATAGAGCTCCTGAGATGGAAAAGAAGGCCGAAACTCCGGAACAAAAGGCAAAAAGACAGGAAGAAATAGCAAAATCAATAGCTGTAGTTAAAGCTAGGGTTGAAGCAGAGATGGCATTTTGGGCGAAAGTTCCCCAGGCGGGGAATGATCCGGAAACAGGAATTGAAGCTCAGTACATGGTTGATGAAGAGCGAACCCCTGAAGGACATCTAATATACAAAGGAAGTTATTATTATAGTCTTGGAGAAGGCATTACAGTAGATGGAGAATCCTTTAAAGGACAGCTAATACACAAAGAGGGCGAAGGCTATTATTATAGCCTTGGAGGGGGCATTGCAGTAGGTGGAAAATCCTTAACAAGAGTTGTGCCTTATACTACTTCAAGAGATATTGATACCGGGGAGGCCGTACGTAAAGTATTTTCTCCAGATGGAGAACAATATGCTAGTAAAAAAGATAATTATGTTTTATCAAGACTTAGCCAAGGCCAAAATTTTAACAAATACGTTGGAGAGTCACTTAGTTTCATTGATGGAGAAATTGGTATTCGTAAGTATCATCCGCCAGGACGAGGGGATGCAGTTTATATACTGGATAATAATTCCAGGGATAGAATTAACGTAGAAGGACATACCTTTAAATGGGTTTCTAGCGGAATTGACGCATGCACTGGAGAGGTTCACCGTTTTGAAGATGCTGAAACAAGAGTTAATTTGATATTCACAACAGGCACACACGTTGAGGAGTTTTCAGGAACTACAATAAGAGAAGATGCAGCGAAAATGATTGGATAAGCTTGAATGAAATCGCTGACCTGTTAGGCGTTTCAGGCGAACGTGTTAGTCAACTTTCTGTCAAAAGTAAAAAGAAATTGCGGCACAACCATGAACGCAAAAAAATACGCACTTGTGTTTTCAGCCTATCACTACAGCAAAACCATTCCGCACTTCGTCCACTAAGTAGCTCCAGTGATCTGTACCCCAAACTTAAGACACCTTGCATGTAACTTGCGAATCCATTTTTATTCTTTCATTGGCAAAAAATTGTTCTCATCGAGCATCTTAATAACCCCTCTCAAAAGATAACTGTTTGAGAAGCTCATAGTGTACTTTCTGGATTTTTCATTTTCAGTTTGGAGCATCTTTTTTTCTTTGATCCTTCTAATAATTCGAGAAATTTCTGCTGGAATTTTGTCAGGCAAAATCTTTTTAACATCGGAAGCTTGTAGTATTTTTTTTTCGATAGCGACTTCAAGGATTTTTGCTTCAATATCTGTAATAAATTTCCTTTCCAAAGAATATTTTACTGCTGGTACCAAAATATGTTTTTTTAGGTATTCGTAGTCCAGTAAGCGGTCAATTTTCTCGATTTCTGTTTTCAGACCTCCCAAAACATACTCACACCAACGCAAAACACCTTCTTTTGTACCTCGATCAGCCCAAGATAAGGCTTCGTAATATTGTTTTCTATTGCTACAAAAAATAGCGGTTGGATTTATGATCCTTCCTACATTGACGTTAAATCCTTGCTTTACAAGCATTGCATAAGTAAGAAGACGGACTGTTCGGCCATTACCATTATCAAACGGATGAATCCAAACAAAACGATGATGTGATATGGCAGTTTTTAAAAGATCGTACTTTGGTGAATCATTTTTGTTGATAAAATCGAACAGCTCCTGCATATATGGTGCTACTTGTATGAAATCTGGGGGAACGTGCTCAGATTGGGTAATTGCAAGATTTTTTACACGATACTCTCCTGGAGTTTGGCTACCTTCTCGGACAAGGTTTTGTACTACATGTTTATGTAGCTCGCTTAAAAAGATCCGATTCATAGGTGTCTCCTGGATATGCTCATCAATAAAACTCATAGCTTTTTCAAGATTTTGAATTTCAACAATTTCTTCTGTTGGATTTGCTTCTTGATTGATTTTAGTTTCAATAAATTCTGCTATAGTAGTGTGGTTTCCCTCAATTCTAGCTGATCCAATACTTTCAAGGGTGTGGAAAATACTTTTTAATTGGAAAAATATTGGTGCCGGAGTTGTTCCATGCAATGGTTTTTTCCTTAAATAATCCAACTCAATGATTAAGTCCGTTAAAGATGATTCATAATCTGGTTGAACCAACTCCAAATTATAATGAAAGAATTGTGGAGGCATGCGGTATTATTTAACAAATATATTACTTATATGACTTCTATGAGCCTATGTTGATGCATTTAATATACCAACTATTTAACATATTGGCAAATCATTATTTAACAAATCTTGTAATAAGCTCACCTCGATGGTGGCGATATTTTCTCCCATATTTACACTTTTGCATATACCAAACCAGTTCGTACTTCGTTCACCAAGCAGCTCCAAACATATCTATCTCAGGTTGCTGAATGGACATTATTTTAGGTTTGGCTATTTCGCTAATCTATTTTCGTCAACACCAGCTACTCGAACAATTACTACATCTGGATTTATGGTGCTTTGCGTATAGCTTATGTCTATTCCTAGGTTGGGGGCGGAAAAACCTTCACGTGGAATACATGCATTTAATTGAATTTTAGCTCCGGGATCATTGGAATTACCTCCGTCATTTTGCATGAGTAAAGTAGTAGTAGGATTACTTGGATTGCTGCAAAATTCTAAAAACACACATCCATCTTCTGGCAACCCAGCTTCAAATCCAAATATCTTTTTTATATTTTCCTTGGAAAAAGATTCATCAATGCCTATTGGCTGGCGATATTCTAAACAAAGGGGGGTGTCCGAGTAAGGTATTGTTAAAAGTTGCGGTACATTGCCACAAGATACTTCAAGTGCTGCAAGTGGGTATTCACCGCTATTTTCTACAATAGTTGTTGCCGTTACTAAGCTGTCTGATAATTTAAAAAATGCCCCCGGATGTCCAAATATTTTTTTACCATCAGGTCTTTTAACCCTTCCTCCCATCACATCATAAGGATTCCCATATTCATCGAGGCTGCACATACTAGGATCAGGACTGTACGCAATTTGCTTACCCTCATTGTCGTAACATACTTCTTCTTTAGCATGATTCCAAAGCCTTGTATGACCAAGCTCATGTTTTAAATCATCAAGGTTTAAAGGCTTAGTGCTATTCTTTTGGTACCTATTGGGAAGTCTTATTATTCCCATTTCTATATCTCCTTGAGGTGTGTGGAATGTCTTTCTTCCGCCCCAAGACCTATCTCCAGCACTTATACTGGGGAATACAACGAATGTATCGATCTGCTTAAAATCATCTATTTGAGGTGCGCATGCTTCAATGGCGGAATCCTCCTCCTCATCAGGAAGAGATTCTTGAGGGGCTGGCCCAGTCCATACGGCACCAGAATCAATAAGCTCAAAATCATATTTATCATGCCCATAAGTTGCATCAAGGTAAAACTTAGTAGTTTCAGCAAACTCAGCATTTAATTGAGCCCTAAGCTCATCGGTTAAATCAACGAAATCAGGCTCACTCCAGCGCATAAAACAAACATCTACTTTTTTGACTTTTGGGGAAGCTGGTGCTGTGCTAACGCACTCAGCGGGTTTGTCCATTTCCAAAGGAATGGAAGAGTCGCAGCCGGTGATACTTGCAGCAACGGTAGCCATAAGTAATGTCCGAACTAAATGCTGAATTTGTGAAAAAGTTTTTTCTGTCGATCCAACGATTTCATGAAAACCCCTTACCATCAAGGAATCTTTTTCGCCCACTTCACCTCTGATTTTGTCTTTATTACTCATAGAAGTGGTACTGTAAACCTTTAATTAACTTTTGTCCAGAAAATGAGCCAACTATTTTTGTCCACATGCTTTCTATTTTATGCCTATCTAAAAGGAACGAAAGGGAAGTACAATAAGATATTATCACTTATCCGCTTCACTCTATGGATACACATGACTCATCAGATCAAAAAGGAAAGGGGCCACTATCAGCTGGACTGGGATTTGCCATCGCTATGGCTTTGGGCGCAACACTGGGTATTCTTTTTGCACCTAAGGAAGGAACTGAAACCCAGAAAGACATTATGGATAAGGCCCAACAATTAGCGAAAAAATTCAATAAAAACCGTGAAGACGTCCAAACAATCGTTAAAAACATTTTTGGTGAAGTCAGCGATGAACTGGAAAAAGATTTTCTTGAACTACAGGGTGATATTTTGGCCACAGCCGATGATATTAAGGACAAAACCGAGCTTACTCAAAAAAAATATGATGAGATTGTTCACGATGCGGTTAAACAGTTTTCCAAAGGCAAAAAATGGACCGAAAAATCCGTTCATAGTCTGATCGAAGAGTTTAAAAAAGACTGGAAATAAATTTATTTCAATAGGAAAAATCTAACAGGTTAACAGATGCGGGAAAAGAGTCCTTTCATGAAATAAAGAGAGGGCTCTTTTTTAAATGTGGAGCTCCAAAATTTACAGTTCAAATTTAGCCCCGATTTTCCATACGCCTTTTTCACGGAAGGCTGGAATGTTTTGGCGTCGGGCTGCATTAAGCAAAGCTGGTGCGGATTTTTTGTGCTTTCTGATATAATCTGCCAGAGGGATTATTTGTGCTCCATTTAGATAAGTAACTCTTTTATGCAAAGATTCAGTTAAAGCCAAAGTGAATATTTTTTCCATTCCTTTCATATTTTTATTTTCATTATAATTTTTTAAAGCCTGATAATAAATTTGCTTTTCTTTATTGCGAATAATGATTGGGGGAAAACCATACCTCAACAACTGATAGTTGATAATCACACGGCCAATGCGACCATTTCCATCATTAAACGGATGGATAGTTTCAAAATCCAGATGGAATTTAGCAATTTTATCGACAAAAAAAGACTGAATGTCACTGGCAAAATCTTGTAATGCTTGTTCCATCATTAATTCAATGTGCTCTGGGGGCGGTGCAATATGCGTACCCACACGTACGTATTCCCCTGCTTTGCGAAAGCGTCCGGCAATGTTATCGTTAATATTGCCAATAAGCATTTTATGGAGAAGCAAAATAGACTCTTTAGTTAACTCTTCCGATAGAGCTTTTTTACGAATATATTCGGATACTGTAGCAAGATTTTTTGCCTCAAAAACTTCTCTAAGTGAAACGTTTCTGGAAACTTCCATTTGAAGCAGAATCTGTTCTGTTTCTTTTAATGTAAGAGTGGAATTTTCAATAGCATTGGAGTTATAAACACTCTCAGCAATTTCGGCTTCATCAAGAAGAGTTAAAAGTGATTCTTTGCCCTTACGCATAGCTTCATATTGTTTCTTGAGTGCCTGGGTTCTGGTTATGATTGGCGCAGTTGTTGACATAAAAAGTAGTGAATTTACTGTATTTAGTATAGCGTATTCACTAAATAATGTCAATATTCGGTGAATGGTGGCTGTCCGACCTTATCGAACCTTATTATAAATATGCAACAGTGCCACATTTTGCGCTTGGTTGTAATAAAAAGTAGACCTTTCCTTTCCGTTCAATTTTCATTATCGTTTCTCTGTAGTCCAACAAAATTATATGAAAATTAATTTCCCCGCCGAATTACCCATAAGCTCTCACAGCCAAGAGCTGACCCAAGCCATCAGTGAAAATGATGTAACAATTATTGTCGGGGAAACCGGCTCGGGCAAATCGACCCAAATTCCCAAAATGATTTTGGAGGCACTGGGTCCAAAGGTGATGATTGCCTGTACGCAGCCTCGCAGAATTGCCGCAGTTTCCATTGCCACGCGCATCGCAGAGGAATGCGAGATTGAGCTGGGTACAACAATTGGCTACAAAATCCGTTTTGATGATCAGACTTATCCCGGAACAAAAATTATTATCTGCACGGATGGAATTTTACTTCAGGAAATTAAGTTCGATTTTCTTCTTACAAAATATGACGCGATCTTTGTTGATGAAGCGCACGAGCGAAGTTTGCGCATTGATTTTTTGCTTGGACTTTTAAAAGACATTCAAAAAAAACGCCGGGTTCAGGGCTTGAAAGCGCTTAAAATTATTATTGCTTCGGCCACTTTGGACACCGAAAAGTTTTTTAATTTCTTTTCCAACACGCACGAAGTGCCTATTTCTAACGCGAGCGGAGCGAGCTCCAATCGCCACGAAAAATCATTATCAGTGGCGGAATTTTCCGTTTCCGGTCGCATGTTTCCGGTGGATGTTGAATATCATCCGCCGATGGAAGGGGAGATTCTTTCAACCAAAATTGCCGGTATGGTAGAGGAAATTCACTCGTCTAAAAAAGTCGGTGACATTTTAATTTTTCTTCCGGGCGAACAGGAAATCAGCCTGACTATAAATGCCATTAAGCAATTTGGTTTTTCGGATCTGCGCTGCATGCCGCTTTATGGCAGGTTACCTATGACCGAGCAAACCGCGATTTATGGTGCGCACACTAAACGTCATGTGGTGGTTTCCACCAATATTGCCGAAACTTCTTTAACCGTACCGGGCGTGACTGTGGTGATTGATTCCGGTTTGGCCAGGATGACCGATTTTAATACCGACACCGGAATCGGAAGTCTGATGGTTGAAGAAATTTCGCAGGCCTCTGCCATTCAAAGAACGGGTAGAGCGGGCCGTATTGAGCCGGGAAGATGTTTGCGATTATATTCGGAAGAGAATTTTGCCGGCCGTGAGCCATTTACCCGGCCGGAAATTCAGCGCTCGGATTTGGCCGATGTGGTTTTGCAAATGATTTTAATGGGAATTCCAAATATTCATACTTTTGAATTTATGGATCCACCTGAGCATGCTTCTTTTGAGCAGGCACTTGGCACTCTTTATGTTCTTGGAGCGATTAATCGCAATGAAAAATTAACGGAAACAGGAGTTAAAATGGCGCATTTGCCGCTTGATCCAAAAATTTCACGCATGTTGCTTACTGCGGAAGGGTATTCCTGCGTGGCCGAAGTGGCCGTAATTGCCTCGTTTTTATCGCTTAAAGACCCATTCTGGAGGCCGTTTGGTGATGAAGAGGCGGCTGATAAATCCCGACGTTATTTTCAACGTTTGGGAATGCCTTATCCGGCGGTTCAATCAAAAAAGCCTTTTTTTAACGGCAGAAAAACATTTCATCGGAAAGTTTTTTCCAATTTTGGAACCGCGGAAACTTTTAATTCCGATCTGTTAACTTATCTTGCGGTGTGGAAAAAAGTTTTCACCTTCAAAGAGGACGTGGAGCGTGAACAGTATTGCAAAAACCAATATTTGGACTTCCAGACTTTGGAAAAAGCCAAAGATATTTATCAACAGTTGATCGAAACACTCGTTGAGTTTTATGGTGAAGAATTTAATCCTCATCTTCAAAAACTACAGGCCATGTTGGATCCGGAAAATCTGCAGCAGAATGCGGAAATAAACCATGTGGGTATCCTAAAATCCGTTTCCAGCGGACTTGTCCAAAATCTCTGCCAAAGAAATAGTTTTGGGAATTATACTTCCGCGAAAGTTGATCGCATTTATATTCACCCCAGCTCACTTTTTTATAGCCGTTATCCCAAATGGATTATCGCTGCCGAAATTGTGGAAACAACCAAACGTTTTGCCCGCAATGTTACCGAGGTTGATCCATCATGGTTCAGAAATAATTTTTCCAACACAAATAAATCCGCAAGAGGAGCGGGCTCCAAAAAAAACCGCAAATCGCCCAAAAAACGATATACAAAAAGGCGGCATAAATAGGCCATAAATAGGCTAAGAGCCTTGAAATAATGCTCAAAAAATGTTAATATGTATCATATATTTGATCTGTAAAATATATGAGTACGGAACATGACCCAAAGGAAAAAGGAGTTAATCAAAACAATAAAAACGAAACCGAAGAAATTGGTGGGTTATTTGCGGGTATAAAAAAAATAATGAAGTGGGTGAAAAAATCTATTCACAAAATCATCAGTCCATTCTGGACACCATCACCGCTTTCACCGACCCTGTTGCTTGGGCTGAAATCACGAACAGGAAAAATTTTGAATGATATTTCGGCATTACTCAAACATGACACTGTCAAAGATGAGACTGACCGGAAAATGATTGTGGAAGCAGTCGCCTTTATTGAAAATCCTACGGAAAATTTGGCAGATATTAAAAATCATACGACTAATATTGGACATGTCCTCGGAGGATTCGAACAGCAGGGAGCGGATCTTCCACCGGAAATCGATGCCATGCATCATTATCTTTTAGCTCTTCAGTGCACCAATCTAATAAATTTTGTCGAGAAAGAGCTGGAACAAAGCTCTCCTGCCCTTGCAAAGATTCAGCAGGCAATGGTTCCGGCCTTAGATTGGGCCAAAATTATTTCAAATGGGTACAAAGATGGAACATTGCTTAAAGCAGTTAAGAAGCTTCAAGGGCGGCTGGATAGCCTCTAAAATATCTCTTTAAGGCCTTCTGCCCCTCCAACAAAACTGCCCACTAATGTGCCTGATTGGCGCACTAATGAGCAGTATAAGTATTTTTTTGATGAGTTTAACGCTTTTTTGGTTAAAACTATCTTTTAGTTTTGAACTGTACCGCTATCGCGATTTAAAAGAAATTGATAGATCGCTACTGCGACTTCGTTACGGGTTAATAGTTTTCCAGGTTGCAAAGTGTCATCTGTGCGATCCGGGAAAAGATTGTATTTTTGGGCACTGCCGGCATAGATAGCAAACCAATCGGTGGATTTAACATCTCTATATGTGTATGGAAGCTTCATCTCAAGACCAAGTGCCAAAGTCATCATCTTTAAGAATTCGGCGGTATTTACACCATTGGCTGGCCTGAATGTTCCATCTTTGTACCCATTAATAATTCCAAGATGGTTGGCTGTATCGATATACTTTACATACCATTCTCCCTTTTTAGTATCTCTAAATTGGGATGTGCCACTGGTATCGGCAACTGTTCCATATCTTGCTAAAAGCAGAAATTTGGCAGCTTCAGCACGATTTACCAGATTTTTTCCACGAAAAGTACCATCCCTAAATCCTCCGATTATATTACGGCGAGATAATTCAGCAGCGGCAGTTCCTTCTCGAGTTGCTGTTGGCGCATCAATGAATGGGGTAGTGGTGTCTGTTGTAGTCATAATAACTTTATCTTCAAAGCCTGCAGGTGTAACTGGTCTGGTGCATGATCTTAGATATTGTTCTTTTACCGAAGCGTAATCTGATGATGTGACACCATCGGAAATAGCCGTTTCAAGTTTTAACTTCAGACTTGAGCAAACATCGGTAGTCGGTGTGCTTTCGGTACAAAGATCCTGATAGGATAATTTTAGTTTGGCGTAAGTATCGGAACTGGTATCGTTGTTGTTGATTGAAGTTCCCAGTTTCATCTTCAGATCACTACAAACGGTGGGTGTGGTTGTTGCAGGCCTAGTGCTTGTAGGTGAAGGGTTGACTGTAGTTGTAGGGGTAGAACAGACCTCATTAAATTTCCATTGTGCTGAAAGATAAGCAGATGAAGTTGTATCATAGCTATATTTAGCCATAATATCTTTCAATGTTGCGCATGGATCATTTGGTTGAAGTGCGGTTGGTACGACTCGTGGAACTGGTAGGACTGGTGTTGTTTGCACGCAATACCTGTAATACCAAACTTTTTCCTCGGCTGTGTAATTGCCGGTGGTTTTCAAGTCTTTGGCTGCTCCTTCACAAGTATATCGTGGAGTTGGAGTTGTGGTTGGAGCTGTTGTTGTGGTTGGAGTTGTGGAATCATCACTTCCACTGCCTGTACCTGTACCGGTTGTAGTTGTAGTCCCAGTTCCGCTACCTGTACCAGTTGTGGAATCACTTCCACTACCTGTGCCGGTTGTAGTTGTGGAATCACTTCCACTACCCGTGCCGGTTGTAGTTGTGGAATCACTTCCACTACCTGTGCCGGTTGTAGTTGTGGAATCACTTCCACTGCCTGTACCAGTTGTGGACATATTACAAGTTTGGTTATACCAATTTTTTTCATCCTCTGTGTACCCACCCGTTGCGGAGTTGAGTTTTACTTTAATATCGTCACAATTATAGATTGTAGACGAACCACTTCTTGTCGTGGTCTGGGCGATTAGATTTGCACTCCCGCCATTACGGAGCGATGAAAATGACACGCCTGCGACTACCGTTACAGCAAGCAATGCCATCGGCAGGTAAAAGCGTCTATTTCTGTTTTTGTTTTCCATATTTTTATTTGGTTAAGAAATATATGGTAAATATGTGTTTAGAAACATATCAGATTATTGTACAACATATTTGCACAACAAGCAAGTATCATTTTTAACATATTTTGAGTATGCTAAAAGCACTGACTTATTTCTCCACAGTTCTATGGAATCCATCTATCTTTGTCCCGTTTGTAAGCAACAATTGGAACAGGTCAATAAAAGCTTTATCTGCAGCCAAAAACACACTTATGATATTTCACGTGAAGGATATGTGAATTTTCTTCTGGCTAATCAAAAAAAGACTAAAGATCCCGGTGACAGCAAATTGATGGTAGATGGTCGGCAATTTTTTTTGGATCAGGGATATTACGATCCCTTAGCCAAAGAAATAAATAAAATCATCCTGCCACTCGTAAAAAAATCTAAAACCAAGAATTTTAATATTTTGGATGTTGGCTGCGGCACAGGATTTTACAGTGGCAAACTTCAGGAATCATTAAAACTCGGTACTCAAGCCCAGCACTCAACACGTGCCAGCAAGCCAAGCGCACCCTCTGCGCATCTTTGGGGAATCGACATTTCCAAACCGGCAATTCAAAAAGCCGCTAAAAAATACCCGGATATTCACTTTTCCATTGGCAGCAATTTCCACTTACCTTATCTGAATGAATCCCTGGATCTGATTTTTTCAATTTTTTCACCATTTGATTCCAAAGAACTCTTCAGAGTTTTAAAGCCCGGCGGCAAAATCCTGCTTATCAGGCCGGCGCATAATCATCTTAAAGAATTGGCCACCCTGATTTATGATAAATTTCAATTGCAGGGGAATCCTTTGGATTTATCCGAAAGTCTGGGCCTTTCTCTTCTTGAAAAATATCAACTTGGATTTGAAATCCATTTAAAAAACAATGAGGACATTATGAATCTTGTTAGTATGACGCCTTATCATTGGCATTTAAATGAAGAGAAAAAAGCGCTACTGGCTAAAACCCGCGAGTTTACAACCGGCACCGATTTCCAAATCTCATTGTATCAAAAAAAGAGTGCCTAAGGGTCGATGACTATCCATGTATATCCGTAGTCTTTGATGTCACCACCGTTCCACCAATCCAGATGAAATTTAATTTGTTGTTCAGATGATGTGTCGATATCATCGTACGCCTTGATGATAAGAGTGTGATATATAGTCGCTCCATTCAGCTTAAATCCGGTATTACCATCGCCTCCCGGAAACATAATTGGATTAACAATAGTTCCACAACACGCCTTCCCACTACTCTCACCCTCCTTTATTCCAGCTGAGCGCTCTATTTCCAAATAACAAGTGGCATTATCTGGAGGGCCAGAACAGTCAAAGAACCCTTTGTTATCATTGAATTTATTATAGCTATTATAGAGAGGCTTTCCATCAAGCAAAAATTCTATTTTTGATATATCGTGAGGACTCGTAGCATCTACCTTCATATTTAATTTCAACGATTCAGTAGGTCCGTGCAGATCTGTAGGCTTGATTCGGGGAAGGGTGAGATTAATAGGTGGATTATAAGAGACGCTTAAATCCGGCGCCTGGTTCGCAACTTTAATGTATATGCTTTTTGTGCGAATGTTGCCCGCCGCATCATATGCCCAAACACTTAAAACAACAGTAGTATCACTAAGCGGCAGATTAAAGGGGTGTTCATAAACTCCATTATTCAATTTTGTTGGAGTATCATCCAGTGCACCGGGTAAACCTGAATAAAATTCCACTTTTGTTACGCCGATATTGTCTGTTGCGGTAGCGGAAACAGTAACGTTTTTTCCATGAATTGTTTGGCCATCCTTTGGGGATTTTATAGTTATAATTGGTGCCGTATTATCAAGAACTACAGTTAATATCTTTGCCGAGTGCTCTGAATAATTCCCGGCCGCATCTCTTACGTATAATTGGTAAGTGCCGGCTTTTGCTGGTACCGGGATTGATGTTGCATTGCCAGACGCGTGGGTTACGGTAAGCCCATTAGTGAACGGAGGCTCCTTGCCAATTGGAGCAAACCAGATATCATTTTTAGGATCACCTGAAGGGACAATGGTCACGCTCTCTCCAAGTTGTTTGGTCACGCTTTTGGCAAATACCTTGTCTTGATTGTTTGGTGCTATTTTATCCTTGTTAACGGCAGAAGCAGCCCCCTCGCTTGAATATTTTGGTTCCGGTGCCGGTGGCTTTGTAGCAGTTGGGAGATATATTGGGCTTGGGCTTGGTCTGTTTGGCAGAGGAGTCAGCGCGCCCTTAAACAGGTAGCCGGAGCCGGCAAACACGCCAAGACCAACTATCGCAATAAGCAATAATCCTCCAAATAAATAATTAAGTTTTTTATTGTTTTTCATTTTTATTTTGATTATCTGTGATTTTTTTCAGATGATTCATCTATTACTATACGCCAAAATAGCGAATTTGTAAACTGCACGCGGGGTGGCGCGTATGTTGCGAGGATCGAAAATCAATTCACAATAGATTTCGGTAATCCGAAAATTTCGGCTTCAGGGAAAGGAAAACCGCCGATCTCAGAAAAGTCCCCCGGGGGACTTTTTATAAATCAGGAAGCCGAATTTCAAAATTATGATAAAATCGTGCCATGATAAAAATCGACCATTTATTTCAGGAATGGCAGGAAAAAAGGCAATCCCTATCTGTTAAGGAAAATCCATATCTTGAATATCCCGATGAAAATCTTTGGGAAATGTGGGAAAAGCTTTGCAAGGTGCCGCCTTTAAGATTTGCGCTGGTTAATTTGGATTTACCTTATGACATAGCGCAGTTTGCCCAGGTTGTGCTTTCTACAAGTGATCGGGTGCCGCACATTGCCACTTATCTGGTTGGAGAAGCGCTGGATTTTATGCATGCCAAAACCAGAAACAAAATTATGTCCTGGAACATTCGCGAAGAAAATATTAAATGGCTGCCTCGCAAACGGACTACTTTGGCTGATTTAAAAACGGAAGGATTTCGTTTAATTGGAACTTCACCCAATGAAGGCGAAAATGCTTTGGAATTTAAATGGAGTGCCAAAGATATTATTGTAATTGGAGCGGCCAAAGGACTTTCCCAAAAAAATATTAAATTATTGGACACGATGATCAAAATTCCGTGTTCACCCGAAGTCCCGTTTTTAACGACGCCAACGGTAATTCCGATATTGGCCTATAAAACGCTGCACGATCGCGGTTTATGGACGGAAAAATCTGCCCCGGGCGGTTGATCAATTACGCCAAGTTTGAAGTAAAAACAAAAGGGATAAAATTTATTACATGATAAAATCAGCTCATGCTAAAAATTGCCCACAGAGGCGCTAAACTACAGGCCACAGAAAACACACTTGCTGCCTTTGCCGCAGCCATCAAAAGCGGTGCGGACATGGTTGAACTTGATGTGCATTTAAGCAAAGATGGGCAAATTGTAGTCATTCATGATCCAACTCTTGAAAGAACCACCAATGGCCAGGGATTCGTTTGTGATCTTACCTTAGCGCAAATTCAATCCTTCAAAACCCAAGAAGGCGAAAGTATTCCAACACTTGAGCAGGTTTTTAAGCTCTGCAAAGGCAAAATAAAAATATTGGTAGAAATAAAATCATTAAATTGCGTCGAGCAAATTGCCAAACTCATTAAAGAATATAACAACCACGCACTCCACCGCGAGCGAAGAGAGCTCAACTCTTCTGAAATTGTCGTTCAAAGTTTTTTACATGGTGAACTTCTAGAATTTCGCAAATTTGATCAGGTCACACCTACAGCAATTCTTTTTGATGAACTTTTAATCGATGGCCGAGTTCTAAGCAAATATCTGCAGAAAATGCAGGCACAAGGGGTTAACATGAACTATAAAAAAATCCATCCTCAACTTTTACAAACACTTCACCAAAATCAACAATTTGTTTACGCCTGGGGAATGGAAGAAAAAGATGTTCCCGCATTAGAAAAAATGGGTATAGACGGCGTGACTTTGGCCCTCTAGCAATCAAACTTTTGGAAGGCCGAGCTGGAGAAAGTGTTAATTCAATCAGGCTCGCAACTGTGTCCTACGAATTATAGTAATAGTAGGTCACGTTTTTTAGCCACGTTTGAGCCCTGTCGTTGCCACTGTAAATTTGGGCTAAACGTAGATTTGGAAAAGTTTTATAACTTTTTGCCCACAATTGTTTGAAATACGCGTGGCTTTCAGCCTGGTTGTTGAACTTCATAAATTTCCCATTTTTCTTAAAGCCATGACAATTATTCAAAAGCGCAGATCCGGTTTTATCCTTACAATTATGAGTTTCTTGCATTGCCACCGCCACACTTAATTTATCCAAATTAAGAGCCGTGCCCAAAGCAGTTGAAGGTTTTTCCACTAAAATCGCCGTACTTTTTGGCTTTGTAACAATTGGTTGTACGGCCGGCCGTACAGCAGCAGGTAATTTAATTGTTTTTGGAGCTGATGTTTGAGCAATCGGCCGCGGAGCTGGAACAATCTTTGGCTCGATTTGAGCTGGCGGGTTCACAATGTTCGGCGCTGGTATTTGAACAACTTCCGGCACTGAAACCTCATTTGGCACGATATTAACCTGCGGAGCGGAAGCCATTGATTGATAATAAACTTCAGGCTGATCCTGGGGGGAACTTGCAACTTTTGGATTACTTTTAGCAATCACGGGAGCATTCACCTTCTTTTCACACTCCTCGGAAATTTGTGGAACAGTGGAAATTATTAAAAGGCCCGTATTGGGATCAGGCCTTGCCCCTGCAATAAAACCAATATCCGAACACCCGTTGGCTTTTACCTGGCTCAAAATGCTGGTAATTGTTGCTGCAACCACAAAAATTGATAATCCTGCAATCAGTTTTGCTTTCATGTGCCAATTGTTTTAAAAACTCTCAAAAGGAGGGTACTATAACAAAAAAGCAGAATTTGTACAGCAAATCAGCTAAAATCAGCAAGCTCGAAAACAAATAACGGCTAAGATAAGCCATCTTATTTATTTATCAAAGCAGGGCTAAGGACACCAAATAAACTACCTTTCCATTACGTACATCATATGAAATTGGTCCAAAAAGCGCTCGCCGTCTTTTAAAGCGTTTTTTTCTGCAGCCCAAGTCTTAAATCCAAAAGATTCATACAAATTTAGTGCTGGAACATTATCTGTAACCACTTTCAACTGTAGTGAATAAACATCAGGCAAAGTTTTGATATATTGAAGCATGGTTTTAATAAGTAGCCGTCCGATTCCTTTATTTCTATAGGCTGTATCAACATACATTCCACCCAAAATACCAATATGCCTGAATTTTAGGGGCACTTGCCTGATAAGAAGCAGGCTGCCTATCAATTTTTCCTGATCAAATGCGCCCAAAGCATAATCGGTTTCAATCTTCTTTTTCACATGATCCAAATCAAAATCATTTTCTTCCGGCATGGTCATTAAAAAAGCATCAGCATCTGTTCGCAGAGCCTTGATCCGCAAATCTTTATACTGAGCGGCATCTTTAGCAACCAATTGGCGAATATTTATATCCATTGCCAAAAAATTAATAAACTTTACCCCATTTTATACCACAAACATTAAAAAAATCTAAACAATTTATTAAAAAAATCTAAAAAAGTTAAAAAGAGAGTATGATAAAGCATATTCAATTCATTAACTCCTTTCTTTATGAAACCAAAATATTTGGCTTTTGTGGCGATTTCGGCATTGTTGTTGGCAGGATGCGGTAATTCCACACCTCAAAATCCCGATCAAAACATTGCAACTCAAGTTGTTACTCAGACTCCTGAACAAACCACTGTAACTCAAGTTGTTACTCAGACTCAAACTCAAACTCAAACCCAACTCCAAACGCAGGCACAAACCCAAAATGGACTTCTTTCCAGTATCACGCCCACTCTTCAATCGGTTCCACCTGCTACCCAAATTTCTACCTGGGATACCTATAACTATAACGACATTAATTGGGGCTTTAGGGTGAGTTATCCAAAGGGGTATCAAACGACCGGAAAAAATGGGAATACTATCTTTTCTATTGCCTATCCGGGAACATTTACCAGCGGCACCAATTTGCATAACGCAAACATTAATGTTGTTGCCTACAAAGATGACGGGAAATGTTTAACCAGTGAATATGATGGTACAAAACTTACTTTAAAAACATTGGAAAATGGTATCAATTTTTATACTGATAATTGGCAGGAAGGCGCGGCTGGAAACATTGGCAAGAATTATGGTTATGCCACTGTTTATAAGGGCAATTGCTATAAAGTTGGGCTTGTGGAATATTATGCCAATATGAATAATTATTCCGATGGTAAAGGTGGATATGTGCCGGGCGCACCAAAGCCTTTTGAAGAAAAAACGGTTTTGTCCATCTTTCAGCAAGTGTTTAACACTTTTAAATTCACCAAATAATTTTACCGGTTAATTTCTAACTGTTAGAATCAAACTTTTGCCTTTTGCAGAAGCCAGTTTCCGGCTGCGGCAACCAGGTATGAAAGCGCAAAAACTCCAACAAAGATTAAGATGCCAAAAAGGTTCCAAAAATCATTAACACCATATTTGTTCAAAATCCAAATAAAAGGATGATGAATCAGAAACATTAAATAGCTTTGCAGTGCGATTTGTTTGAAAATTTTCAAGGAAGCAAATGAGCTGAATTTTTGCGCAACCGCCCAAAGCAGAGTAAAAAATCCAATTCCCAATAACGAATCAGTAAAAGGGAAGCTTGGCGCAAAAAAGTATCCCAAAAACATTAACAAACCGCTTATCCACCATAAAGATAATTTTTTCCCCTCAAAAGATTTTTTTGCCAGAACCATTCCAAATCCAAATTCAAAAAGTCTGCCTAAGCTAAGGCCATAACTCAAACTGGAAACGGTGTCCTTCCAGAATATGTAATAGGCTGTTCTAAAAATAACCGAAATCCCAAAAAGTAAAATTAGGAACTTTTTTTCTCCAAGTTTGGAATACGCTTTACACAGCAAAGGGAAAAATAAATATAGCTGAATAACAAGGCCTAAAAACCACATTTCTCCGTTAATTGGAGGGAAAAACCAGTTATCCGAAAAAAGATTTAATCCACCCAAAAATGGCAACAGGTTTAAATACCAGTTTTCAATCGCCCAATAATCCAAAAACACACCTTTGACCAAAAAGACAATCACTAAGCCAAGTACGGCCCCGGGAATTAATCGCCAAATTCTTTTTGAGAAAAAGTTTTTCAAATTAAAAACCTGCCCTTCTTTTAAATAAGAAAAATAAAGTCCAAAACCGGAGGCAATCACAAATAAATTTACGCCCAAATAGAAATAACCTTCCTTGAATTTCAAAAGTCCCAACGCCATATCGCCAAATCCACTCACACTCAAATTTTTCCAATAAGCAAAAAACCAGTCACTCCCCACAACTCTCATGTGCCAATCTGAAATTTGTCCCCAAAAATGGAAAGCGACAACCAGCAGAATGGCTACAGCCTTAATAAAATCCAGTTCCGGAAAATATTTGCGTGGATTAGAAGCGGATTTAGAAGGCGAAGAAGTTGGCATACAAAGATTCAAAAATAAACGCAGCCATTCTATCCAAAAAAACACATTTGAACAAATCCATCAATTAAAAGAGTGACAAGGGTGATTTTGTATGTTTTTATGAGATAAACTAAAACATTTCCAGTTGTTAAGCCAATAAATATGTATCAAAAGCCGTTTCTGATCACAAAACCTGTTTCAAACAATGCTTTTAATTTTGATAAACGACCAAATCCACAAATCTATGTGCCAGCCATTAAAGAAGGTGCAATTAACGATGTGAAATTGGGCAACGAAATAGTTTTTGAAGATTTTGACGATCAAGAAAAATTAAATTCCTGCAAAGGACTCGAAAATTTTATTAAAACTTTTGTCAGCGGATCTTCGTTGAATTCTGAAGATATTCCAGCACGCACAAAGTGCCTATTTCCGCCGCCAACAGAGCGAGCTCCAATTTATATTTTCGATAACCACAATCATGCTTTTTATTTTTGGTTGGAAGGAAGGAAGGAAGGTTTCCTGCAGGATGGAGCCACGTTGATCCATGTGGATCAGCACAAAGATAATCGCATTCCGGAAAGTTTTTTAACCAAAGAAGATTCCACTAATCTGGAAAAAGTTTTCACCTATACCAACACAGTTTTAAATGTTGGGAATTTTATTCCCGCCGCCGAGCACATTGGTCTTATTAAAGAGATTATTTTTGTTAATTCAGAAACCTCGCTCTTAGAACTGGCACAAAAAATAAACTCCGCTTTCCAAAACCCTGCACCCAACATGATTCTGGATATTGATCTGGATTATTTTGCGCCTGAATTTGATTATATCGATAACAAACTTAAAGTTGAGGTGCTGCGGAGATTAGTCCCACAGGCAAGCCTTATAACAGTTGCAACTTCCCCTTTCTTTATTGATCAAACTCTAGCCCTAAAATACCTCCACCAAATTTTTGATTAGTCACCTGTATACTCAAATGGTTAATCAATTGCCTAGTCACCGGAATAATCATTTGGATAATTGTTCAGGTCTACACTTAAAGAGAAGCCTTTTTTTGTACAGAAAATCCCCTCACGTTGTTCGCCTTCCAGCGACACTTAAAAAGTGCTAAACTGCCAGGGCTGCAACTGGGTGCTTCAACCATTCTCTATGGAAAATCTAAACGTTATTGTTGAACTCATTCAAAACTATGGTTACGTCATAATTGGGGCGATTATTTTTTTGGAATGCATTGGAATTCCATTCCCCGGAGAATCCTCTTTAATTCTAGGTGGGGTGGCGGCTTCTTTAGGACATTTAAACCTTGTTGGAGTAATCATTGTTTCAATGGTTGCCGCGGTCACCGGCGATAATTTGGGTTATCTTGTCGGTAAAAAATTCGGCCGCAAAATCATTAAAAAATTCGAGCACTTTCCACTTTTTCATTACAAACACATTGAAAGAGCGGAGAAATTTTATAAAAAACACGGAAATAAAACAGTCTTTATTGGGCGTTTTATCGCCATTATTAGAACTTACGCCGCCGTTTTTGCCGGAATTTTTGATATGCATTATCCAACTTTTTTCTTTTATAACCTTACAGGAGGTATTGTTTGGGCAATCACCTTTGGCGTATTTGGATATGCGCTTGGCAACAACATTCCACTGCTAATGTCGATAGTGAAAGATTTTAATGCCATGGTGCTTTTATTGGCTGTTGGCTTTGGTATTTTTACTATTGTCAGAGCCTATTACAAAAAGAGCGGCCTTCAAGACACCGGTGTTACATCTTCGCTTATTGAAGATCCAGCAGAGAAGCCAGACCGGAACTAAGCAGCATTGCCGTTTCCATTCGCAAAATACGTGGACCTAAAGAAAAGCATTGTAGCCCAAGAGTTTTGATATATTCCTTTTCAGCCTCACTAAAGCCACCTTCCGGGCCGATCAGTAAATTAAGTTCGTTAAATTGCTGAATATTTTTTTTGAAGATCGCCGCAACCGAATCTAAAGTGCTCATTTCTTTTTGCGCATCCGCAAGCGGAGCGAGCCCCATTCGCTCCATTGCCACCAAAATAGTTTCTTTTTTTTGATTAGACTCCAGAAAATTATGTAGTTTACCACCCATTTCAAATGAGGAAATTTTGGCTCGTTCACACTGTTCAGCCGCTTCCATAATGATTTTTTGGATTCGTTCCGGTTTAAGATGATGTTTCATTTGTGAATAATCACTTTCCAGCAAAACGATTTCCTGCACTCCCACTTCTACGGCTTTTTGCAGCATAAAATCAAGCTTATCCGGCTTATTTGGCAGACACAATAAAACCCTTAAAGTAAACGGAAGTTCGTTTTTATTTTCTTTGCTATCCACAAATTCCAGCTTCACATGGTGCTTATTTGCTTCCACAATTTTAAAACGACACTCCACCCCGGCTTCATCATTATCCGGAGTAAGCAAAACCACTTCGTCACTGGTCTTGCCTCTTAACACCGTGCTGATTTGGAAGACTATTTCAGGCTCGGTTTGAGCCAACAAATCAAAATCTTTTGCAGGAGGGGAGCTGTTCCTTAAGAAAAAACGGTAAGTTCTGGCCATGAAGAATTAAAGTTATTTTTGTCTATTAAATTAAGCACCAATCTCGAACATTTTTTTTAATGATTTTTCCGCGCCAACACGTATATTTTCTGGAATTTCAATAAACTGTTCAGGCTTAGGATCACGCAATGTTTGTAAAATTACCGGCAAAGTATTCATTTTCATGTAAGGGCAAAGTGCGCACATACCAAGAAATTTTTTCTCCGGAAAATCCACCCGCAAGCGATCCGAAAAACTGCACTCGGTTATCAGCATATAGGCGGGAGCATCGGTTTTTGTCACTTCACGAATCATGTCGCCGGTTCCACAGGCCAAATCGGCAGATAACGCTACCTCAGGCGCACATTCGGTATGCGCAAAAACTTTTAATCCGGGATAAAGTTTACGGAATTGCTCGATTTTGGCAGCTTTAAAATCTTTGTGCACAATACATTTTCCATTCCAGGAAATAATTTTTTTCCCGGTTTTTGCCTGAAGATTTTTGGCCATGAATTCATCGGGAATAAAAATAACTTCATCACCCGGTAAAGCTTCAACAATCTTTAAAGCATTGGCAGAAGTGCAACAGGCATCGGATTCAGCCTTAACTTCCGCCGATGTATTTACATAACAAACAACCGGCACGCCCGGGTGCTGCGCTTTTAAAGTCCTTACATCATCCGCGGTAATGGAATCGGCCAATGAACAACCGGCCTTTACCGCAGGCAAAATAACAGTTTTACTTGGATTTAAAATTTTGGCAGTCTCTGCCATAAATCGCACTCCACAAAAAATAATCATCTCTGCTGTAGTTTCCGCCGCTTTTTTGCTGAGTTGATAAGAATCCCCCTGGAAATCCGCGATTCCAAAAAGAATATCCGGAGTCTGATAAGAATGAGCCAAAATTACCGCGTTTCTGGCCTTTTTGAGGGCGTTAATCTCTAAAGTGAGCAAAGCCACGCGGGCACACTGTTCACGCGTAAAATGGGCATGCTGCAGCTTCCGGAAAAGACGGTCGGTTTCTTTTAACAAGTCTGCTTCCACGGAAGTGCCCATTTGTACCGCAAGCGGAGCGGGTTCCTTACCTGATTTTTCAGCCACAATAGTCATAAAAAAGCTTTATGCTGCCAGACTTTAGCATAAATAAATTCGTCAAAAAAGCCTAATTTAAAGCTTGATCCCTTTAAAAATCTAATTAATATCTACAACCCCCAACGCATTTACCGAAATTGTTAAAGCCGTGCCTTGGCTGGGCGTGATCACAATTGTGCCATATTTTGTGGTTTTTCCGGTCAATTTATCAAAAACAATTTCCGATCCGCCGCCATTTAAGGTTATTGCGCCAAACGATAAATCGGTAGGGATGCTCAGCACAAGATCATGGGCGGTTGTTCTGGTGGCATAACTTGCGCCTTTATAAATGGTAAAAGTGCGACCCGCCGCATTAAAATACAAACCCCAGGTATCATCTTTATATCTGGTTATTGAACGCATTTGGGCCAGCTTCAAATTATAAGTGATTTCATGCACTTTTGTGGTCAGATCATTGCTGATTATTCTGCCTGCACTAACCGTAAAACCGGTTGTCGCAATAATCACAATAATAACAATTACAATGATGAGTTCAAACAACGTAAACCCGCTTCGTTTTTTCTTTTTCGCTATTTGTTTAATCAAACAATTACTCATCCCTAATTCTTAATTACTAATTATTTTTTGATTCCGCCGGTAATCGAATAAATCGGACCTAAAATAGACAATGCAACTACACCCACAATGCCTCCAATGAAAATCAACAAAAACGGTTCAATGATTGTAGATAGATTTTTAACGGTTGTATCCACTTCCGATTCATAAAAGTCGCTCAAATATTTAAGCGTGGAATCCAAACTTCCGGTCCTTTCGCCCATGGCAATCATGTATTTAAACATTTTAGGGAATAATTTTGGATATGATGCAAAAGACTCGGCCAGGGTATTGCCTTTTTCTATGGCAATCACGAAATGGCTTATGGCAGCTCTATAAACTCTATTTTCAGTAGCGTCGGCAGTAATTTTTAAACTTTTATCCAAAGGAATACCACTCAATAACAAAGTACTTAACGTATGGGTAAAAAGTTCCAAATTCAAATTTTGCGATATTTTACCAAAAACCGGTATTTTTAAAATTACAAAATGCGAAACCGGTTTTACAAAATTTTGACGCAAAAACCAGGCCATGAAGATCACAAAAGCCACAAATCCACCAATAATGAAAGCGCCATGGGCACTCATCATATCAGTAACAAAAATCAATAACTTTGTAGTAGCCGGCAGTTCAACATCAAGAGTTTTAAAAAGTGGAAGAATTTTTGGCAAAACCAGAATTGACATTGCAAAACCCAAAACTATCACCGCGCTTAAAATAAAAACCGGATAAATCATGGCTGATTTTACCTTTTGCTTAAGCGCTCTGGTCTTTTGCAGATTTTCAGCCAAATATTGCAGATTTTTTTCCAGAGTTCCGGAAAGTTCACCTGTTTTAACCAGATTTAGGTATAGGGCAGAGAAATATTGTGGATAATGAGAGAGAGAAGAATAAAAACTTTCACCGGCCTGTAGAAGATACATAATTTTGGTTAATACCTGTTTTAACTTGCCTGATGCCAAGTCTTGCAACATGGTCAGGGTTTCAAAAAGCGTTAATCCGCTTTTAAGAGCCAAAGACAAATGCCTTGTAAAAAAGAGCAACTCGGTTGCGCTGATTCCACCAAGTGAAATTTCCATGTTCCAGCCTTTTTTCTTTACTGCAGGTACCATAACTTTTATTTTAAATTGGACGAAAATTCTAAAGTTTAACCACCCTAAGCATTTCTTCAACGGTTGTTCGTCCACTAAGAACTTTTTGTAACGCATCATCGAACATAGTGGTCATGCCGTTTTTTATGGCCTGATTTTTAATGGTATCCGCTGCGGCATTTTTAATAATAAGTTCACGAATTTCATCATTGATTTCCAATACTTCAAAAACACCAATACGGCCAAGGTATCCGGTTTGATGACAAACATCGCAACCTTTGCCTTTATAAAGCACTAATTTGTCTTTCCCCTGGAATATTTTTTCTACAATCTCTTCCGGGACACGTTTTTTAAGTTCTTCCGGCGTAGTTTCAAAACTTGTGATACAGTTTTTACAAATTCCGCGCAAAAGCCTTTGGGCAAGAGCTACGTTTACCGTAGATGCCACCAAAAATGACTGAATTCCCATATCCAAAAGACGTGGCAAAGTCGTGGCTGCATCGTTGGTATGAATACTTGAAAGCACCAAATGTCCGGTCATGGCCGAATTAACGGCTATAGAAGCGGTTTCTTCATCACGAATTTCTCCAACCATAATAATATTTGGATCCTGACGAACCAAAGAACGAAGCCCTGCGGCAAAAGTAAGATTTGCACGGGGATTAACCTGAATTTGGGTGACATTATCCATCGTGTATTCAACCGGATCTTCAATCGTCGCAATATTTACTTCCCTTTTATTTAAGATTTTTAAAATTGCATACAGAGTCGTGGTTTTACCTGCACCGGTTGGCCCTGTAGCCAAAATCATACCCCATGGCTTTTTAATATTTTCCCGCAAAATGCCATAGTCCCGTTCGGAAAAACCAAGATCTTCCAAAGAAAATCGACGGGATTTTTCAGAAAGTAAACGCATTACCAGATTTTCACCATTGGTTGTTGGCAGGATGGAAACGCGGATATCAACCGGTTCATTTTCAAAAAAATACTCAAATTTGCCATCCTGCGGCGCCTGATGTTCATCGGTACGCAGCTGTGACAAAACTTTAATTCTGGTAATTATTGAGTCATGAATATTTTTTGGGATATTAATAATATCATGCATAACTCCATCAAGACGGAAACGCACTAAAGTGTGATCATACTGAGGCTCAACGTGAATATCCGAAGCTTTCTTCTTGTAACCGTCCAGCAGCACCAAATCCACAATTTTAACCACGGCGCTATCCTGTGTATCGCTAAAAGCGGCTTCTTTTAAATGTTCCTGAATTAGCCTTTCAAACGTGCTTTGAAGCTCTTTTTGATAAGAATATAAGCTTTTTTGAATAACAGCCGGTGTGGAATAATAAACCATCAACGGCGCATTCAGGGTTTTCTGCAACAGATGGATCAAAACCGTGTCATCGGGATTACCCAAAGCAATTTTGATTTTTTCATCTTCTTTGCCAAAACAAATCACATTTTGCGCTTTTGCAAAATCTTCCGGAATAAGATTAAGGGCGGTCTTATCAATCAAAACGCGATCCAGATCAACATAACGCCAGTTTTTTAAGTCGGCGATTATTTGTCCAAGCTGAGAATCATTTAAAATTTCCTTCTCTCTTAAAACAACCTCAATCGGCTTTGTTTCAGCCTCTTTACTCAATTCATCAATTTGAATTTGAGTGATTAAATGGCCTTTGAGCAGGAAATCCAGGAGTTTTTTTGTGAATTCAGTCATTTGACTATTTATTTAAATCTTTATATTTTAGCATATTTAAGGTATAATGTGAAGAACTAATCCTCACTATGAAAATAAAAACCAAACTGCAAATCAGTACACTTTTGACTTTAAGTATTGCCTTGATCATAGGCTTAATACTGTTTTGGTCAGCTGTTAATACAAATAATGCCAATGAAGAAGGCAAAAGAGGAATCGAAATCGTTCAAAGAATGAATCAGTTACAGCAAATAACGGATACTTTTCTTAATAATCCAACCGAAAAATCGGAATTGCAGTGGTACAGCAATTTTAACACTGTTTCCAAACTTTTAAGTGCAAATTTTTCGAATCAAAAATCACAAATAACGGCTGAAAATATCCGCCAAAATCTTGGGGACATTCAAACTATTTTATTGCAATTAAAATCCGATAAAAACATCCCAATCGAATCTACCAAAAAAAGCATTATTGATAAGATAGTAAAATCACAGGATATGGCAGTGCAGCTCAGTTATTCCTTGCAAATCGATGCAAGTGATTACGAATCCAAAACCAACTCACTTATTCTGCTTTCCATTGGAGTGATTATCATTTTGATTGGTAGTTTTTCTTTTATCATCCGTAGAAATCTTGCCGAGCCGATCAATAAACTTTACGAAGGAACAAAATTGATTGGGGCGGGAGATTTACAGCATAAAATCAACCTGAATACCAATGATGAAATTGGCAGATTGGGCCAATCTTTTGACGAAATGACATTCAAATTAAAAGGTTTTTATGAAGATCTTGAAGGGAAAATTCAGGAAAGAACCAACGAGATTTCCTTAAGAATGAAGGAAATTCAAAAAATAAATATCAAACTGGAGAAGGAAAAATCTCAAAGCTATGCCATCTTGACCAGTTTAGCCGAAGGCATGGTGGTGATTAACGATAAAGCAAAAGTAGTTTTCATAAATCAGGCTATGCGGGATATTTTAGGGCAAACGGAAAAGCAACTTATCTATAAGGATATTTTTGATTGTCTTGTTTTGGAACAGGAAAATGGCTCACCGGTAACAAAAGAAGAGTCTCCAGTCTATTCTGCTTTAAAGAAAGGACAAAATATTATTGATGATAAACGGTTCCATCTCCTAACAAAAAACAAAAAGAAAATCGAGATATCTGTTACCGTAAGCGCAGTTATTGTGAAGTCAAAAATTACCGGCGTAATTATTTCCATTCGCGATATCACCAAGGAAAAAGAAATTCAACGCATGAAGGACGAGTTTTTATCATTTGCAGCCCACCAGCTTCGCACACCACTCGGTAGCATGCGCTGGAATTTGGAAATCATGCTTACCGGTTCAAAAGAAAAAATCCCGGCAGAAATTACCGAAAAACTGCAGCAAATGTATGAAAGCAATATCAGACTAATTAATCTGATTAACGAATTATTGGATGTTTCCAGTATTGATGAAGGGAAAAGTAAAGATTTTCCTGAGGCAACAGACCTTTTGAAAATAATCGAAGAAGAGATCAAAGAAATCGAAAATTTTGCAGACATGCGCAAGATTGCGATTATTGTTAACCAGCCAAAAGAACCTATTCCGGAAATAATGGTTGATCCAAAACATTTTAAAGAAGTGATTTCCAATCTGCTTTCAAACTCGGTTAAGTACAATAAAGTTGCAGGACAAATCGAAATTGATTTTATTATCAGGAAGAAAAAACTGCTTTTGACTATTGCCGATACCGGCATTGGTATCCCGGAAAATGATCAAAAACTGGTATTTACAAAGTTCTTTAGAGCTCATAACGCCGTGTTACAGCAAACTGAAGGAACCGGATTGGGACTTTTTATGGTAAAATTCTATGTGGAACAGTGGGGCGCAAAAATCCGGTTGGAAAGTAAAGAAAACGAATACACCAAATATTTCTTAGAATTTAATATCCCATGAGCGAAAATATTAATCAAACACAGGCCAAAAAATACATTCTCGTAATGGAGGATGATAAATTTTACGGCAACATTTTTCAGACAAAATTAACCGAAGAAGGTTTTGATGTAACCGTTGCAACCGATGGTGAAAAAGGCCTGGAAGAAGCTTCAAAACGCAAACCGGACCTGATTTTGTTGGATCTGATTATGCCGATCAAAGATGGGTTTGAAGTTTTAAAGTTTTTAAAAGAAAGCGCCACCTTAAAGGATGTGAACATCATTATAATATCCAATCTTGGACAGGAAGATGATGTTAATAAAGCTTTAGCCATGGGCGCCGTAGATTACCTGATAAAAGCCAATATTTCTCTTCAGGAAGCCGTGGATAAAGTGAAGAAGTATTTCAATGACAAGGCCTAATCCGTATTCGCATTCAAAGACCGATAAATCGATACAGCGATTTTTTTTCGTGTTTTTCCTCAATAAAAAAGAGCCCCCAAACTTGAGAGCTCTTTTCATTTCAATTATATAAAACTAACGAACTACTTCGATTACTGGAGGTGTACCACTTCCACCGGCGCCTTCGCCTTCGGAATCACAGGCACCAACTGTTAATGTGCCCAATGTACCACGGCTAATGTAATAATCGGCATTAGCATCTGTTCCGGTCTTTGGATCCTTTGGAATAGCACCTAAATAGTTTTTTGGTAAAGCGGAAATGTCAACGCAGGCAGCCTGTGTTGTTTTAGCTGTACAAGTGGTGTTACAGCCCGTAGCTGCTGTTCCAATAACAGAGAATTCACCAGCTGCAAGAGCTCCAACCGTAGAATAAGCGGAACCTGTGTTATCAGCCTGATATTTCACTAAAGCATCCAAGAGAGAAGCCACATCAGTTGAACGACGAGCGTTATTTGCTGCATTGATACGTTTAGCAGGGTCAATTGCAACGAAAATACCTGCAGCTAAAATCGCAATGATTGCGATAACGATAATAAGTTCCACCAATGTGAAACCCTTCTTTTGATGTTTCATTTTGAAGAGATTAAGAAATAGTCCCAAGGAAGTATATAGTATGTATTATTTTTTGAAAAGATTAATTTCAAAATGTTTGACGATTCCCGGTATTTTCTTTAAAGCGGCCCCGGCCAAAATATTAAAATCATTCACGGAAGAATTTTGCAGATCAGCCGGTGTGGAAACTCTATATTTTTCAAACGCTTCCACTTGAATTTTGAGGTCCTTTAAAGAGGAGGATAACGGCTCAGTGCCGGCCCCGGCAATCAAAATATTTTTAACATCCTGATGAGTTTTTCCTTTAAAATTGGCAATGGATTTTTGGAGATCTTTAATAAGCTCGGGAAGTTTATTGATGTTTGCCGTATTGCTGTCAAAAATGAGTCCTTTGCTCATTAGGTACCAGTTAATTGCATTATCCCGCACGGAAATAAAAACATAACCCTGTGTCATAGTTGTTGGAAAATTAACATTTCTCAACAAGCTTAAAATTTCAGGTTCAAAAGCAATCGGATTTAAGCCACAATCAGTTTTTAAGAATTTTTCATAATTTCTGGCCAGGTCAGATTTGATCGCCACCATGAAAACAATCTTCAAATCGCCCAAACCATAGACAATATAATCATATTTCAATTGATCTGCAGCCACAGGCATAATTGTCCCCATTTTCTTATACAAAAAACCTAAAATGGACTCCTCATCAACAAATCCATCATAATAAAAAGTATTTTCATAACTTTGCATTTCGCTAAAACTTACAACCAGCTCATTTTTCAAGTCCAACTTGGCCTTATTTACAAGTTCCAGGACCAAAACTTTCAATTCTTCATTTTTTTTGATTTCACCATTAACAACAATTCCCGGTGTTAAGTTTTTTGAAAAGAAAATTTCCATTTTGGGGTTTTCCAAATTGCCACTTATCCGCATAAGTTGAAGCACGGAATCATTTATATGAAGAGCAAAAGGTCTCTTTTTGAAAAAATTAAACATAAATTTAAGAAGTTAATTCTTGCCAGCTCGTAATTGAGACAGTGGGGAAAATATTTACAACCACCTGTACTTTGCGGGTGTAATCACCATTTGTGGCTGTAACATTTACCGTATGTGTCGGATTAGTCCCAGTGATACTAATCGTACAGCTGGTATTGTCAATCGTAACTGTTCCACCGGCATAAATATTATTGCGATTTAATCTGCCCAAGGCTTCTTCTACACATCCGTCCAGATTAAGAAATGTTTGATTTGAAGTTCCCTGATATAAGCTGATTTGGCTGGCGTTAATTGAAGAAAAAGCGATCCCCAGGGCAATTGTTAAGATAATTGCACCGGTAACAATCATTAAAAGAAGCACAATAATGCCTTTTTTTGAGTGACCGGAAAAATTGGATTTAAAACAAAATTTTCGCTTCATTTTAATGTCTTAAAGAAATTGCAGTTTCAACGCTTATACTTGCGTTTAAATTGGGATCATTGGCCGGATTTGCCTGCGTAAAAGTTAATTCAACGTTGATGTTATGTGCCTCGGTCGATTTGGTTAAATTTCTAACAACAAAATTAGTGATATTTATTTTATCATTAGTTAAGTCCACGGCAGCAGCAGTTCCTTCTTTCATTCTTAATTTGCGGATAACATAAGTTCCACCTGTGGATTTGGTTAGTGTTTTATTGTAAGTATCAAAAATAATACTTGGGGACACCCCGGGGTAAGTTATGGTTAAAACGCCGGGACTTGAATTAAAAGTGGAGCTGCCAAGGACAACATCGTTCGCTCCACGAATTTTTTGCGTAATAAGATTAATGGCAGTTCGCGCATTAAAAGAAACTTCACGTTCCCCCTGAATTTTTACAGAACCTAAAAGCAAATCTTGGCCAATACCAATAATGAACGTAAATGCCAAAGCAGCCAAAACAATATAGATAAGGGCTTCAACCAGGGTAAAACCACGGCGTCGTGTGAAAGCATTGCTCATATTAATCATCAAGGTTATCAATATGCTCATATTTCACCGTGCCATCGGCCATTTTTACATAGAATGTAAAGTCAACGTGTTCCATTTCTCCGGTAAAGAAAAAATGATCAAGTGAAATTACCCCGGAAGTTGCAGGCAAAACCACATTTTGCACATCAAGTTCAACTCCGGAAGACTGTCTGCCATCCGGACTGCCGATACCATTATATTTCCACACTATACTGGAAGCTATTTTAACTTCTTCAATTTGTTCATCGTTAGTCCATTCTGCGGTAACTTTGTCTATTGTAATTGGAAAACTTCCAACGTTTCGCAGCGTGATGCCGGCAACTCTTTGTTCATTTGAAGATAAATACGCACCGGAAAGTTCAATAACCAAGTTTGCAGATTGCTCACATCCGCCATAGCCGCTCCAATTTGATAAATATTCCGTTGCGACTTCTTGGCCGGGATTACCGGCGGTATAGTTCCAGGACACTGTAACTGTTATTTTTTTGGTATAAACGTCAGTAGTGCCGGAACTTTGTACGTTACAACCGACATCTCTTTTGGAATCGGTAATATTTACAGTTCTGGTAAATTTTCCGAAAACATCCTGGGCACCTGAAAATCTCCAATAACCGGTACTTCTGGAAAGCCCATAAGTTCCGCTCACCAAATTGTTGAAATTTTGATCACGAATGGAACGCGCAGCTTCAAGCCCTTGTTGCAGCATCATATCGGCCTGCAATTTATTGGTATCCCGTAAATTTGTATCAAAACCATCCAAATAAAGTGGAACAATGGAAACAACCAGCGTTACAAAAAAAGCCGTCGCAATAACAACCTCTATAATGGAAAGTCCTTTTGAAAATCTTTTTGAAAATATTTTAGGCAATGCTTTTATTTTAGTTTACAAACAGTAGCATTATAGCATATACAGTTTACAATGAATATTTTTCAAAACAACTACCAAAAAATCCAGCAATATCTGCAGGCAAACAAGCTTGTGGCTTATCGCCTTTATGATAGAACGGATAGATCACTGCCGGTGGTTGTTGATATTTATGCGGATAACGCCGTCATTCATGTCTTTGAACCGATTGATGATGCCAAAATTAAATTGATTGAGCAGGATTTAAAAGATTTGCTGAATATTCAGGATTTTTTCTATAAAAATCGCACCAAGAATAAAGATTTGGCTTTGCCAAAATCAATTTCCAAAAATATTATTGTGGAAGAATATGGCCACAAATTTCATATTAATTTAGCGGATTATCTGGATACGGGTTTATTTCTTGATCACCGTGAAACCCGCAAATGGGTCCAGTCTCAAAGCAAAAACAAAATTGTCTTAAATACTTTTGCCTATACCGGATCTTTCAGCATTTACGCCGCCGCCGGGGGAGCCGAAAAGACTTACAGCGTGGATCTTTCCAAAACTTATTGCGAATGGATCAAAAAAAATCTTGAGCTTAATGCTTTGCCATTAGAGCAAAACTGGGTTTATAAAATGGATACTTTGGAGTTTTTCAAATACGCCCAAAGAAAAGAGTTACGCTTTGATATCATTATTATTGATCCACCGACTTTTTCCAAAAATAAAGGAGAACATTTTTCAGTGCAAAAAGATCACACTCGTTTACTTAATGATGCTTTATTGTTGCTGAATCCATATGGTTTTATTGTTTTCTCCAATAACAAAACCGATTTCAAACTCAACGAAGAAGACCTGCTGCCATGCAAAATTGAAGATATTACAAACAAAACCATGCCACCTGATTTTCAAAATGGCGATTCGCACGGACGATCGTTTGGCCATGGCCCGGGCGCATACATGAAACAGTTGCAGAAAGCCCCAATCCACACTTGCTTTCTGGTGCGAAAAGCATGATATAATCCGCGGTGTGCAAAAAAACAGGGCCGAAAGATAAACAGTTTCAAACGGGCACCATCGCGCGGTATTGGTTCAATGGTAGAATGCGGCCTTCCCAAGGCCGAGACACGGGTTCGATTCCCGTATACCGCTCCAGGCTACATGCGAGAAAACCGGTCCGAAACGAAATGAGTTCGAGCTCCGCGAGAACGAATAAAGTGAGGACGCCGAAATGAAAATAAAGAGGAAGCGTAGCGACGATTTATTTTCATTTGAGGCGAGGTTTTCCCTTGTGCAAGCAACATGCCCAAAAAGCGTACGATCCACCAAAAACAGAAGGTTTCCCCCATTGACATTCCCAAAACATTCGACTATACTTATTTCCATAAGTATACAATTTTGTTAATTTACGGAAATGAACTACTTTCTATTCCTCAAGGCATTCCAGGAGAAATACAAGGATATTAAGGACAAACAACTCCTTTTTCAATATCTGAGGGAGGAACTGCAATATCTTATTTTATACACCTTATACGCAAAAATGCGCTATCCTGTGTATTTCATGGGAGGAACAAAATTGCGCCTTTCTTATAGAATCAACCGTTTTTCAGAGGACATCGACCTTGCGCTCGACAAAGCAGATCCAAAGTTTCCTTCCGAAAAGTTTTTTTCCGATATCACCGGGGAATTTTCAGAAAAAATCACCGGATTCCAATTCCATGGCAAGTTAAGTACAAATCGAAATGTTATTAAAATTATGATTTCTTTTGGACAAATTCTTTTTGATCTGGGTATTTCACCGTTGCAGTCCCAAAGCATCAAAATCAAAATCGAGCTGGATATTAATCCTCCGGACAATGCAAAATATGAAAAGAAAACCTATCGCAGTTTTGCGGGAGATTATTTAATTAGCACTCATGATTTAAGCACGGGCTTTGCCGGAAAGCTCTCCGCCATTTTATTTCGCGAATATCAAAAAGGGCGCGATTATTATGATCTTCAATGGTATTTGCAGTATAAACCGACAATTCATTTCAACCTGGATTACCTAAAGGCCAACAGTATTCAGCAGGGTAAAAAAGATTTTAAAAATATGCGTGAAGTTATTACCGCAGTTACAAAAAAAGTAAAAAAACTGGATATTTCCCTAATGCGCATGGATTTGGAACGGTTTGTTACGATGGACTTTGCAACATTCGATAAGTGGCTCAATAACTACATCCCCGAGACTTTGCTGCTCTTACAGGATTACCAAAATTCTTATGAAAATTGATGACCTTAATCCATTTAGGGGCAGAACATTTGGGATCGAAGAGCTGGAAAATTATTTTAAAGAACCTGTAACTTCGATCAGAATACAGCTTTCACGTCTGTCTAAAAGCAGGAAGCTGATTCGCCTAAAGCAAAACCGTTACACTTTTCCGGATGCTCATCCGAATGTGTACGTAATTGCGCAAGAAATGGTATCTCCCTCTTATCACAGCATGGAATCGGCATTGTCTTTATATGGGATTATCCCGGAAGGCACGGTTGCCTATACACTCATTACCTCAAAAAAAACTCAAAAATACAGCAACGAATTTGGAACATTCAACTATCGTCATCTGCCTCCATCACTTTTTTTTGGAGTAGAGAAAAGAGCAGATGGAGCATTTATGGCCACACCCGAAAAGGCGCTGTTGGATTATTTTTATCTTAATTCTGTTAAGTTTAAGCCGGATTTTGCTTTATGGCAGGCTGAACGTTTGGATGAATTGAAAACGCTGGATTTTAAAGTTATGAAACAATGGGCAAAAAAGTACGGTATGAAAAAGTTGACGATATTGGTGAAGAATCTTGAAGAATATTCCAGCTCGGAAATGTACCAGGATCATCGATAATTAATACCATTTATTGAGCCGGCGGCGTTATTTGCTGAGCCGCTCCCTGCGGCATCTGCGTTACCACCGGAATTCCATCCGGAGCCTGTGTTCCACCCGGAACTGCCTGTTGCGTCCCACCCGCCTGCGTCTGCTGCGTCTCCGGCGGTTTTTCTTCTATTTTAACAAACATATTTTCAAAATATTTTTTTGGAGCTCCCCAGCTTGGATAAACTTCTTTGCCCACCAGTTTTATGCCGGCTGGAACAGGAAAATCCTCTTTTGGTTTATCTTTCAAAGCTTCCGTAAAAAATTTATGAAAAATAGGATCGGTAGTATAAAGACTATAAGCATTGCTGCGCATATTGCTGCCATCACTGTTTCCAACCCAAACGCCGGCCGCCAGTGAAGGAGTATATCCAATAGTTAAGTCATTATTTGGCACACTTACACCATAAACCACTTTGTTGGAAGTTCCGGTTTTTGCAGCCACATTTTGTCCGGCAATTGTTAATAAATTCCTCCATGAACCCGCCGGGCGCGCCCATACATCTGCCAACATATTGCTAATGATGTAGGCAATTTGCGGATCAATAACCTGTACACCGGTATTTGGTGAATCAAATTTTTCAATTAAATTTCCATCATGATCTCTCACTTCCAAAACCGGAATCGGTGGTGCGTATTTTCCCTGATTGGCAAAAACACCGTAAGCTCCAACCATTTCCAGTAATGAAACCTCACCGCTTCCTATAGCCATTGGCCAGCCATAATTAAAAGTCCAGCCATGCTGCAAATCTTTATTAAAATTATCTTTATAAGATCGTAAACTTTTAATTCCCAGTTTTTCCGCAAAAACCAGCAGCTGGTCTTCACCTCCTGCTACATAAAATGCCTTAATTGCCGGAATATTGCGAGACCCGCCAAGTGCTTGTCTTATTGTCATTGGTCCAAGATATTTTCCATCATAATCTTGAGGGACATCCTTATGATTAAAAAGGGTCTTGGAGTCGTCCAAATATGTTCCGGAGCCTATTCCGGCATTTTGAACCGCCGTCGCGTAAACAAGGGGCTTAAATGACGATCCTGGTTGCCTTGGGCTTAAAACCACATTAACCTGGCCATCAAAACTTTCATCCCAATAATCACGTGAACCAACCATCGCTAAAATTTGTCCATTTTTTGGATTTAACGCTACAAAGGCCGCATTGTTTGCTCCCATTCTTAAATTGGTTTTTGCCTGGTCTTCAACGGCTTTTTCCGCGATTGCCTGCAGCTGCGGATCAATCGAAGTTGTGACCTGCAATCCGCCATTTTCAACCAATTCTTTACCATAACGCTGTTCCAGAAAATCTTTTACATAAAAAACGAAATGGGGATCTTCAATTTTTATTTTTGGTTTTACAAAAGTAATTTTAAGAGAATCCTGCCAGGCATTCAAAAAATCATTTTGCGTGATCTGCCCATCTTCAAGCAGTCGCTGTAAAACGTAATCTTTACGGCCCCAAACATAATGTGAATCTTGTGGAGATGTACAAACATAATTGGCATCCTGTCCTTTATCACAGTATCCAATTAATTCTTTTACATGTGGGCCATAAGGAGAATAATAAGAAGGAGCTTTTGGCAGTGCGGCCAATATACTTGCCTGTGCCAGGCTCACATTCCCGGCCGGTTTTCCAAAAAAAGTCTGGGCTGCCGCTTCAACTCCAAACGCGTTTGTCCCGTAGGCAATTTTATTTAAATACATTTCCAGAATTTCATCTTTGCTATATATCCATTCCAATTCAAAAGCTAAAAGCAGTTCTTTGATTTTTCTTACATAAGTTCTTTCAGGAGAAAGAAAAATATTTTTTGCGAGTTGTTGCGTAATGGTCGATGCGCCCTGCGCTATGCCATCGGATTGCGAGTTTTTTATTTGAGCACGCACGATTCCTATTGGATCAAAACCAAAATGCAGATAATAATTTTTATCTTCAGTCGCAATTGTTGCTTTAATTATTTTTTTATCAATATCATTCAAAGAAATATATTTGCGATTTTCTTTTCCAAAAATTTGATAAAGCTGATTTCCATTACGATCATAAAGACGAGTGGTTTCTGCAAAATTTATATTTTTAATTTGTTTCAGATCCGGAAGACCTCCTCCAAATATTAAAAAAAGTAAAACAATAAAAATGCCTATAATAACAAAGAAAACCTCCATGACTTTTATGAGTACCTTAAATGGTTTTCTTAAAAAAATAACTTTTTTAAATCTTCTTTTTAAAAAAAAATTAAATGCAGACAAATATGAGTGGTGGTTTTTTTCCAGAAAAATTTTTCCATCATGCACGAAGTGCCTATCTCCATCGCTAGCGGCGTGAGCTCCATTCAAGTCCGCGGCTGATTTTTTATGCTTATTTTTATTCATAAAGGCTGGTATATCCCTCCAAGGGACAATCATCTCACGTTTTGAAAAAAAAGAACAAGAAATAAAAAAAAGACCCCGTTTTTAGCGGAGCCTTTTGAGCAAAGAGAGATTATTTTCTTTTCTTTGCAACCTTTTTTGCTGTCTTTTTTACAGCCTTCTTTGCTACCTTGCTCTTGCCTTTTTTAGCTGGAGCTTTTTTGGTAGGCTTTTTCTTCATCGCCATGGAAGAGAAAGGGTTAAAAAATAATGTTCTTAATAAGAACAATGACGAATCAAATTTAACAAATTCCATTTTAAAAGTAAAGTTATTCGCACAAAAAATAATAAAAATTTTCCAAAAAATAAAATTTATTTTCATCACTCAAAAAAATATTTATAAAATTCATTTCACAAAAAAATATTTATCAATTATGCTTCACCTGATTTTTAAAAATTATATGAAACTACAAGACATTGAAATTTTCGCTGATGGAAGCTGCAGGGGCAATCCCGGTCCGGGTGGTTGGTGCGCAATTATTTTGGAAAAAAAATCGAGTGTGCCTTTTAAAATTTTAAAAGGAAGCGAAATTTTTACAACAAATAACAGAATGGAAATGCTCGCGGTAATTGAAGCATTAAAATTTATTGTCGAAAATAAATTACAAAATTCGGAAATAAATTTATATTCGGATTCAAATCTTATAATTCAATCACTCAATCAGGGGTGGAAAAGAAAAGCCAATAAAGATTTATGGGAAGAGTTGGACGAGCTGGCGGAAGGGCTTGATGTAAACTATATTTGGGTTAAGGGTCACGCCAAAAATAAATGGAATAACGAATGCGACAAGCATGCCCAGTCTGAATCACTCAAAGCTTCAAAGAAAAAACCAACCGGGGAAAATATTCTTAAAAAAGAAAAAGAAGATCCCCAATCAACATTATTTTAAAGCAAGGCTTCAATTTTTTGCTTTAAAGCTTCTTCACTTTGGAATCCAACCAGCTTTTCCACCATTGCGCCATCTTGAAAGAAAATTAAAGTCGGAATGCTTTGAATTTCAAAATGACCGCTTACCGCCTGATTTTCATCAACATCCATTTTTCCGATTTTCACCTTACCTTTATAGGCCTCCGCAAGTTTTTCGATAGCAGGTGCCATCATTTTGCATGGACCGCACCAAACCGCAAAGAAATCCACCAGAACCAAACCTTTGGCCTTCATAACTTCCGCTTCGAAGTTAGCATCTGTAAATGTAAATTCAGCCATATTTAAAAAATAAAGAGATAAATCCAAGTCGAATTGTAGGCCTCTTTTTATTAAAAACCAAATGAAATTATAGCCCTGAGGGAATGGCTTATCTTAGCGCTAAAGTCTTCTGTTGCAGCTTTGCGATTATAAAATATTTGTCCAAATCTTTTTTAAAATCTTTAAGGTCAACGGCGGAACTCTTTCCGATAAATGATTTCCTTAAAATTCTTAAAAAAACGAGCTTTCTTAAAGCGGTTTTGAATTTTGTCTTCTTTAAATCATGTTTGTCCTTATAAAGGATCCCAAAATCAAAGCGGGATAAAAATAAACTTTGATTCAATTCCAGAATTTTATCCTGCAATTTTTCCTCCACAATGCCTTCTTCCATTACTATTCTGAAAAAATAAACATTTTCTTCGTTAAGATTGCCGCTACTTAAAGCCAGGATGTTCTTTTCAGGCAGAGCAGCCAAAAACCACAATTTCATCTGTAAATCACGCGTATCCGGTCTGGTCTGAAAGCTTAAACCGGCATAAAACTGTGGATCTCCCGCCAGGCTTTTTAACATGGCGGCTTTTTCTTTCATTGCCGGTGATAATTTTTCAAATAACAAAGCCTCAATTTTTTTTGGTAAATCTTCATGGAGTTTTTTGATCACTTGAAAACTCACACATTTCCCATCTTTAAACTGATAAGCCAGCTTTAATAGAGTCACAGGATCAAACTCCGGCAAAATTTCTTTCAGATGATTAACAATTTTTTCATACATTTTACCCATCAACGATTCCAAAGTTTCCTGCGCATCTTCCAGCATGGTCCCAAGCTTGGAAAACTGGATGATGCTGCCGGTATCCAGATAAAGTTTTAAAACATATTCGTCTTCATCCAGTTCATGATTTTTTAGGAAATTTAAATAAATCACAAAACAGTCATGCTTTTCCGGTATTACCACAATGCTGCTTTCGTAAAACTGAATACGGCACATTCCACGATTAATAAATTTCCCAAAACGATTCACAATTTCAACCTGGCCATCATATTCCTGGTACAGCATCCCAACTTTCATCAGCAAAGCTTCGGCCAAAAAATCATTTCGCACTTTAAAAAAATCTTTTATAAAAGAATCAAAAAGATTGGAAAAATTGCTTAAAGCATAACGTTCTTTGCGAAATGTGGTGAACTCCAGATAATCATCGTCCACACTCATTTCTTTAATATCGGCAAAATAAATGGTTTCACCCTGATCACCGGCACCTTTTCCTTTTAAACGGAAATATTGACGATTCAAGATGATTTCGCCCTCTTTTTCCAGCAGAACTTTATGAAAAAAGTTCAATTTCTTATATTTGAGATTATAACTTAAGGCCATAAATGAAACCGGAGAAAAGTCCTCCGATAGGACACCTTTCAAGAACCAAAAATAAAAGCAAAATCCCTGATAAGTGCCCTAATATTAGTAAAAATAAACAAGAAAGGCAAGAATTTTTTTAACTAACACGCACGAAGTGCCTATATCCACCGCGAGCGTAGCGAGCTCAACTCCCTAAAAGCCAAAGGTTACTACACCATAAATATCTAAAGGGGGGAGCTCTTTAGGCTTTATAATCAGCCTTATTTGTTGTAGAAAAAGGTAGAAAATGATATAATTTTGTAATATAAATCTACAGCCCATGAAAAGCAGTATCTTAAAAATTGTTTTGAAAAAGTTGATCAGCGGAGCTTTGGTGCTTGGTATTTTTTCTTCACCATTACAGAGTTTAAAAGCCAATTACCCGGAAACCGTTAATCCCCAAACTTCTGACTTTATTTCTGAAGTTCAAAAAGCCCCAACGCCTTTTACGGCACTTGGCATCAGTTGGCATCAAAATATTCCAACAGGAGCGAGTGTTGCAGTTTATGTAAGATTGCAAAATCAAAATCAGTGGGGCCAATGGTATTTGATTCAACCTGATATTGATGGTGTTAATGAGGCGGATTCAGCAAATCCGGAAGCCTTTTTGCCAATGAATTCAACCGATACTTTTCAATATAAGGTAGCTCTTTCCGGAATGGACGCAAAATCGATGCCAGCCGTTGATAACATGAAGTTTACCTATATACATAATCAGTCCGCCAACACGGGCAACCTCAATCAAGAAGGCCAAGTGATAAATATCACTCCCTTATATAAGAACGATTCAAACACGCGCAAAGTGCCTATTTCTACCACAAGCAAAGCGAGCTCAAAAACTGCGTTTGCTGCATCGGTAAATTCATCATTTATTGCAGCGGCAACAACTTTTGCCGATCCAAACGGTTTAAAAATTATTTCCCGTTCGCAGTGGGGCGCGGATGAAAGTCTTCGTGTTTATAAATCAAGTAATCCCGGTGCCCAAATAGTAAAAACGACTTCGGATTATATACAAAAATTTGCCAGTGAACTTAAAGTTGTAAAAACTATTGATAAAGATTCAAACGGAAACTTTTTAACCTGGCCGCAGCAGTATCCCGAAAAAGTTTCTAAAATAATTATTCATCACACCGCCACAACCAAAAACCTGGATAATCCAATGCAGGCCATTCGTGATATTTATTATTGGCATGCCATTAGTAGAGGTTGGGGCGATATTGGTTATAACTACATTGTTGACCCACAAGGCAATATTTACGAAGGTCGTGCCGGTGGAGGTAGTGTGATCGCTGCTCATGCCGGAAACGCCAACAATGGTTCGATTGGCATAGCGGTACTTGGTAATTACGATGCAAACGATGTTCCCGATGCGGTCACAACATCATTAACGGCGTTTGTTAAGGCAAAAAGCCAGGAGTACAACATTGATCCTACCGGCAGTTCCATGTTTAGAGGGGAAAATATGGCTAACGTTTTAGGTCACAGAAACGTTATGTCTACAACATGTCCCGGCCAGAAATTATATGATAAATTTCCGCAAATTCGCTTGTCAGCCAAAATGGACACTGCTCCAAAAATTATTAATAAATGGCCGGAGTTAGCCGCAAATAAACTATACGATTATAGTTTGGCAAATACGGTTCCATTTTTACAATTTGGACCGGATGAAAACAAAACAATCAATATTTCTTTAAAAAATAATGGACCAACTTCTTGGGGGATAGGAACGTTTTTGGTTTTGAGTTCTGATGAAACCACCGGAACTTTTTTCAAATCGGCCGACAATATAAAATCCAATGCGATTGATCATGAAATAAAAGTGGGTGATACGGCCGCATTCCAGATCCGGATGCAGTCAAATTATGTCCCCGGAATCATCAATGTGGAATTTGCTCCAATTATTAATGGCTCGATTAAAGTTGAAAAATATCTTCGTGTTCCGGCGCAAGTAACACCACCGATTTATGATTACGAAATGCAGAGTATTGTTCTTGATAAGCCGTTTTTAAAGAAAGGTGTGGTTACAAATGCGACCGTTACATTAAAAAATACCGGCAATATTACCTGGGAAAAAACCGGTAAAAATAAATTAGTTTTAGGCGCAGATAATAAACGTGATCATGTTAATAAACTCCTTGTTAAGCCAAGTAATCGTCTGGCAAATCTTACGGAAAATCAGGTGAAGCCGGGTGAAATCGGCCATTTTACATTTCAAATAAAAGCACCAAAGTCGGAAGGACTTTATCAGGAATATTTTACTCCGCTGATGGAGGGAATAACCTGGTTTGCTAACAAAAAAAACAGTTTCAAACTTTATGTTTATCAAAAAGAATTTGCCGCAAATCCCGTTGATATGATTGGCAGCCGTCAGGTTTTGCCGGGCGAACAGAAAATGATGTGGTTTAAAATCCAAAATCTTGGTGGTACAACCTGGAATAAGACAGGCGATAACAAGATGGAATTTAGCATCAGTAACCCAAAAAACATCAACATTGTGGATACGCACATGGAAGAAGACAAGGTTGATCCGGGACAAGTCGCAACCATTGACATAACCATGCAGGGGCCTGCAGCTGAAGGCACTTATCCACTAAATATCATGCCGAAAATTGGGAAAAATAATTTATTGCCACGACCTTTCTATTTTGGTCTTCAAATTCAAAAACAAACTTCCAGCAGCGCGGGACAAACACCTGTACAGCCAACTGTACAAACGCCGGTTCAATCTGCGCCAACGCTTAATCCTCAACCTGTTACGGCTCCAACTATTTCACAAATTTCCAATCCAAATATTAGAATTGATTTAAGCTTCCGTGGCAGTCCGGCGATTATTTCCGCAAATGGGCCTTTTGCTCTACAAAACGGAACAGAAGATCTTGCCACATTTCAGGCCAATGAAAAGGTTTCAGTCACGGCCGATCAAAATAATTACTACATTAAAGGCAATCAGATTAACTTAACGGTTACCACACCTCCAAGATTTTATTCTACAAATGGTGCAATTTTAAGAATTGATAATTTTGATCGCCGAAATCCCTGGAATACTTCGGTTAATAACAATGAATTTAAAGGAATTCTGGAAGTACATTTATATAACAAGGAACTTCATACAATCAATGAACTTCCACTTGAAGATTACCTGAAGGGAACAGGCGAAATTAACGACTCTGAGCCAATTGAGAAAATTAAAACAATTCTGATTATTTCCAGAAGTTACGCTTTGTATTACATCAAAGTTGCTCAAAAATTCCCGGGGGCGCCATTTAATTTAACCGATGATCCTCAGACTTCCCAAAAATATATGGGCTACAGTTACGAAAAGAACCAGTCAAACACGGTAAAAGCGGTTAACGATACAGCCGGAATGGTTGTTACTTATCAAGGCAAAGTCATTAAAACACCTTATTTCAGTTCTGATGATGGACGAACCCGCAGCGCCGAAGAGGTTTGGGGTTGGAAAGACACTCCTTATCTTACGAGCGTTACGGACCCATATTGCGCCGGCAAGGCAATGGCTGGCCATGGTGTTGGTTTAAGTGGCTGTGGATCACTTGGTATGGCTAAAGCCGGAAAAACATATCAGGAGATCATTAAATATTATTACCAGGGTGTAGATATTCAAAAAATCTATTAAAAACAAAAAATTATGCTTAAGCTTATCCCCAGCGAAACAGACGAAAAGGGTTCAAAAGAACCCAAAAAAACTCCCAAGATAGGCCTGCGACAATTTTTCATGAGGAAAATTGAAACCCAGCAAAATGCTGATCAAAAAATCATTCATTTTGCAGTTGTTAAGCTGCAGGACTACATCAAAAGAGGCGAAAAGCAGGGGGGCGAGGAAATCGGTGAGCTGATTAACCACTTACAGAGGTCAATTTTAAGTCTTCAGCGCAAAAGAACTAAAATGTCACAAAAGAATAGAAAAAGAAAATAGATGCCCGATATGGGCGGCACGACGAAATACAAACGGGAATAGTTCCATTTTGAAACTTTGGGGTAATGCAATATAATCGGGGCGATCGCGCACGAAGTGCAAGCGGAGCGAGCTCCATTTTTATTTTTCAATGATAGTTTTAGGAATAAACAGCGCGACCAACAAAACGGAAATAGCGCTGATTAAAAACCGGAAAGTGCTTGCGGAAAAGTCCTGGATTTCCAATAAAAATGAAGCTGAAAAAATCCCTTCGGCAATTAGGGGGATTTTAAAAAAGAGCGGACTTAATTATAAAGATGTTGGAATGCTCTTTGTAGTGAGCGGTCCAGGCTCTTTTACCGGTTTAAGAGTCGGCGTAACTATTGGAAACGCTTTGGGATTTGGATTAAACGTTCCAATGAAATCCTGCACGACTTTTGATTTGCTGCAGGCCAAAATCAGTCTATCTGCAAAAAACAAAACTGCGATTATAATTAGTGCCGGCGGGGGACAGGTGGCCGTGATGAAAAAAGGCTTAAAAGCGCCAAAAATAATAAGTCGAGAAGAACTTGGATTATGGTTAAATCATGAAAAAGGTTTACAATACGCCCTGCTGGATTTTAAGAAGGAACAACAAGCAGAAATTCAGAAAATCCTGAAAACGGCAAAACTGAAATTGCTACCACAAAATGCTGAAAAAAGCTTTGGTAAAGCGATAATTGAATTGCTGGCAAAGAGTCCAAAACACAAAATGGTTAAACCAAATTATTTGCAAAAACCAAATATCACCGCAAGCAAAAAACCGGTATTTACTTAAAAAAATGCCTTCTGTCCGGCGAATTCGCCACATTTTTTATCTCAACAAATCCCCATGCTTTACATTGTAGCTACACCAATCGGAAATCTGGAAGACATCACTTTGCGCGCTTTAAGAATCTTAAAAGAGGTTGATTACATTGCGGCGGAAGATACACGTCACGTTAAAATTCTGCTCGATAAATACGAGATCCATAAGCCAACAATCAGTTTTCATGCGTGGAGCGATGAAAGAAAATTGCACGAACTTTTGGCGATTTTAAGTGAAGGAAAAAGCATTGCGCTGGTTTCGGATGCTGGAACTCCGGGAATTTCCGATCCTGGTTATGTGTTGGTTAAAGCTGCGCTGGAACACAAAATTCCGGTAACACCTATTCCGGGCGCATCTGCATTTTTGACTGCTCTTTCGGCTTCGGGATTGCCGATTAACCAGTTTTTATATATTGGATTTTTGCCTTTAAAAAAAGGACGCCAAACGGCTTTTAAAGCGCTGCAAGAAGAAAAAAGAACAATCGTTTTTTACGAATCACCGCATCGCATCATAAAAACTTTAGGCGAATGCGTGCAGTATTTTAGCGGACGAACAATTGTGATCGGCCGCGAACTTACCAAAATGTTTGAAGAATTTTTCCGCGGAACCCCGGAAGAAGCCTTGGCTTATTTCAAAGCAAAACAGCCCAAAGGCGAGTTTGTAATTATGATCGGCGCACAAGAAAAAGGGCACCATCATGAAGAAGAAGGGGACCGTCACGAAAAAAAAGGCCACCGTCACGATGAAGAAGGGGACGCGGAATAAAACGATCATTCGCAAGTTTTTCTCTACGCGGGTGACGCTCTGAATTTTCACACCTGCTGATCACGCGGGAGAGTTCTCGTTGCACTTTCTAATCACGCGGGCGAAGCCCTAAACTTCTGCACAACCTGATCAATCGCATACTTTGCCTTGCCAATTTCGCTGGTTGTATCCGCGCCCGCCCGCACTTTCCACAACTTTGGCGACAAATCTTCATTCTCGATTAACCCCAAATGCGCAATCCGTTCGTGTGCCTTGCATAAGCCATAAAGCCGATCAGAGTCGTGAATTTTTTCGAGCGCGAATCTTTGCGTGTGGTGTTTAATGTTGAGTTTTTTATTGCAGCCCGGGAATGCGCACTGGCCATTGGTTCTTGAAGTAACATAGCGGTCAATTTTGGCCGGAATATGCCGCGAGTCAGTCTTCACAGATTCCGGTTTTTGCTCTTCAAGATGATCTTCGCGCATCTGCAAAAGTTGTTTCATCAGATCATTCCAATCGCCATTTTCGCCTTTTAATTTTTCCAGTTGAGCCAAGATTTGCGGATCAAGCTGCATTGCGACGAGTTTTTTTGGAGTTGTTTGATCTTCATCTCTAGGATTTTCAAGCTTTAGATTGTTGCGCAAATTTTCTAAAATACTTGATTCCATATTGCGTTCGGAATTGGAACTATCCGCATTGTCGGTTTTTGGCAATTGACCAAAATCTATTTCAGCCATGATCTTAATTTCGCCAAAATTTAATTTGGCTTGCAGCTGCTGATTTTTAACCATTTCCGCCGTCCCGGGACGGAATTTCTCCCAATTTTCAGCGTCATTTTTTGCACCGATTTCCGCTTCACTAATGTCTGACTTTCCCTGAAGATTTTTATCAGCTTCAACCTGCATGCGCGCACGAAATTCTCGCACATAAACTTCCAGGGTATGTTTGCTCATGGTCATGGCTTTTTCGGCCCAAAATTCAGCAGTTTCTTTTGTGGCAATCGTGATAACCGCTCGTACCGCGTTGATGCCCTTCATTTCTACAACTTTCATAAGTGCCGGTTTATCTTCAATGAAATGAAGTACTCTTAAAGAATCATTCACGAGATCATGGCTCATGCCAGCCAGTTTTGCCGCATATTCGTTAATGCAGGAAAAGTTTTTCTTTTTCCAGATTTCGTGTTTTTCGATTTCGAGCAAAAGGAGAATGCATTTGCGTGTCCACTCTTTGGCGTTTTTCCCAAAGGTCACAAATTTTTCATGCAGAAATTTTTCCTGAACCGTTATTTTTTGTGCTGGTTTGATTTCGCCCGCAGAAATCTTTAGAAAATCTACTTCCGTTTTCAGTGCCGTTTTTTGAAGATTTGTTTGCATAATTTTTTTGGTTAAATCTTGAATAAAATCCATGGAATTCCATGTGAGTTTGTATCCAGATTTTCTCTCTCCTACGCCAAAAAATCCACATCAAATCTGCAAATTCTGATGACGAAAATGTGGAATGTTTTATGGGTGAGTATATGCTCACCTAGCGTACTAATTAAGACGGACAAACACCATCATTCCTCCCATAAAAGCTCTTAACCTCGTTATAAACGCGGCTGGTGACGGTACTTTGCAGTGTGATGGAAGGAATATCGCCACTGTAATTTTGCGTCTCGGTTGTTGAAGGTTTAACAGTCAGCAAAACGGTTACATGCGGCTGCTGTTGAACATCAGGAGTGGTTTCCGCATAGGCCTTTCGTGGATCCTCCAGCGGCGCTACAATAAATTCCAGCGAAGTAATGTCGGAACGCAAAGGACTAATCGGCACAAAGCCAATATAAGGCGCAGATATATTTGCAGTTAATGTGTCTTCTAGTGCTGTACCTTGAGGACAATTAAAATCACTCGAGCAGGAAGCCCAATCATCATCAATGCCATCATTATTGGTATCTTTTCCGGCTAAACGTAAAAGCGAAAGCGCGTTTATTGGACTACCATCAGCCAATGTAATTGTTTTTAACGCTAAAATTGTTTTCTCTGTTCCTTGTGGATTGATCAGATAAAGTTGCGGTTGTGAATTTAAAGTTGAATTGCAAGCAACCGGTGACTGTAAATTCTCATCACAAAAAGCATTGGCGGAATCTGCAGCTTTTTGAAGACCCGCATAAGGATTTTGGCCAGTTGGAGTGTCTTGTGAATCTTGGTCAATAATACAGTCAGGTTTTCCAAGTTCAGCTGGAGGATTGCTGCAAATCGGACTGCCATATTTAAAATTACCATTCCCCTTATCCCCCGGCTGATAAAACCTATTAGCATAACAACCATAAGTTTCACCATAAGTCTTATCAGTAGCCACCAATTTATTGTAATATTCTTCGTAATCAACGGCATTCGCACGAATTTCACGACTGATGCGCTCCATCATAAAACGGGCATCTTCATATAAAGAATTTTCCAAAGAAATGCGCTTCTGAATGCGCAAAACATTCACAAAAATAGTCACCGCAATCAATCCAACAATTGTAAAAATAAAACTGGCCAACAAAACCTCAACCAAAGTAAAACCTTTTTTTTGAGCGATTTTCTGCCTGATTTTTAGAAAAGCTTTAATCATTACATTTGATAATTAGTGAGAAAAGAAGAATGACTTACGGTATGTATTACCCCCTGTGCAGTCCACTGAACATTTGAAGTAACCTGCATTTTATTGGGGCCTAAATGTGTGATTTGAATTACCCGTGAAAATCGACCGTAAAAAGGATTAGTCGTATCAAATTTCGAAAAAATCGCAGGATTTTCATTGAGCAGCAAATCAGAACTATAAATTTTGATTGGTGGGTTACTCCCACTCGAAATGATATTGAGCGGAAGCGGGGTAGATTGATTTAATATATCAAGCTGCCAAGCATAATCTTGATTTAAATGAACCGAATAAAGCCCATCAGTAATATGGTTGTTTAAATTGCAGGTCGTTTCGTTCGACATAATATCCCAACAGCTTTTACTATCGAAACTGAATTTTAACCAATTGATATCACGAATATCGCGCATTGCTTCAAGGCCTTCATCCGCAAGATTAAGCGCAATCAGGTTGTCGCGGCTAAAACTGTTTGATTGCAGGGCGCTCACGATCAGGGTTGATGCAGTTCCCGCAGCAAGAGATACCACAAAGATTGCAATAACAACTTCAATCAAAGATTCTGCCGGCCTTTTTGTGAAACGAAATTTTTTCATTAAGTAGAGGAGCAAGTAGCGTTATCTGTTGGAGTAGGAAGTCCGGAAACTTTATGGATTTGAAAACAGGCGCTGCGGGGGACAGATCCACTCTGTGTTAAGCCAAAGGTGAGAAGATTGGATAGTGAAGGAACAATCGTTGGTGGATCGAAAATAACATCTGCAAAAACAGCAGTATAGATGATAGTTGATCTTTTAGAATCATTTTGTCCAAAGGCTAAAATACCATTCCCATTAAAGAAAATCCCTTTTGGTAAAACGAATTTTTCCAAGACGATGTCTGTTCCTGCATTATAATTTGCCAAATTGTCCTCAACATAAGTTCCTTCACCCCCAAAGAGACTATGATTATCGACAAATAAGATGGCTTGATCAGGTATTGTAGGGTCAGAATAATGCTCGAAAGCAACTCCGTATCCAGCCGGAGTGATGAGACAGGTGGGGCAATCTGTGCCCAGAAAATTCGTATAATCCAACTGCGTCTTTCCCGCGAGCGCCAGACTGCGCGCCTCACGGATCATATCAATAACCTTATTAGTTGAATTAATAAAATTAAGTTGAGCGCTTGATCCCCAGGCAGACTGCAGAGCAATCGTCAGCAAAAACATGGTGATTGCCAGAACAATCATAATTTCCACCAGGGTAAAAGCCGAAATCTTTTTTCGCCCGATCGGCATAGAGTCACTTTTGGTTTTATTTTGTTTTTGCATGCGTCAATTGTAACCATAAAGGTGAAAATCGACAAGCTGGATCTGTATTCGCCCAGCCTATTTTTGCACGGTTGCGCTCTTGGGTAAGCCACCGGAGCCCCAGTCATCCCGCGAAATATCGTGGAAAATAATAACCACTCCCTTGCGATCACATCGAGAAATTTCGCAAAGATCATTCGTAATTGCTTCAATCAAAGCGCGTTTTTGCTCGGCGGTTTTTCCATCAAGCATATCGATACTTACAATCGGATGATACAAAGGTTTTTCAGTTTGTTTCCCAACAGATCCCCAATTGCCTTTAGCCACGTCATTAATAATAATCGTCACAACTTCTTGCGAACATTTGGCAATTTCACAAACGCTTTTCGTGATCTTTTCAATCAATTCGCCCTTCTGCTCGCCATTAATCTGCCCTTCAATAAAATCAATTTTGATAACCGGCATGTGAAAATAATTAAGAGATTACCTGCTAATTATCAGCTTTCAGACAGTAAAAAACAACTTTCGGTTACTAGGTGGTGTAGTGATCCAAAGGAGCTTCTAATAATGCTTTTTTTTATTTTATTTTTGTCCATACAGGATTAATGTTATTACATGAACATCACCCAATACCAGGAACTTTTGCAGCGGTACATAAATCATAGTGATGAGAAGCAGGTCGTTGCTAAAAAAATAGTACAGCAGTCAACAAATTTTCCTGTCCCATCCCGTATTTTAGATGTTGGATGCGGAACGGGTTTGATTAGTAATGCTATGGCTGACCTGGGCCATAAAGTAACCGCAATCGATCTTAAGAATTCTTTTGTTGCGTCCCCTAATTCTAAAAATCCTGTAACATTTATTAAGACAGATGTTTTTGCTTTTAAACAGGAGCAAAAGTTTGATCTGATTATTGCCGCATACGTTTTTTGGGAGATCCCCATGGAGCGATGGGAAGCACTTATGGATCATCTTTTTGGCTTATTGAACACGGGAGGCAAGATTTTTGTGATCGATACGATCAATGACACGCCGTACGACAACATCTATGTCGATTTTAATATTTGGACTGCACATCAGCCAATCAGCAAAAGCAATGACGAACTTAAAGATTATTGGTATGAATTCCTGGATGAGAAAAAATATGCATATAAAAAAAATATTTTCGAGACCCATATAACCGCAAAAGATCCCGAAGAAATGTATGGCGCACTCGAATTTTTCTTCCAGGATAAATCAAAATCATTATATCAAAGTCAAAAAAATCGTTTTCTCGAATCATTTACGAAAAATCAGACAAAAAAGGGGATAGTTTTGCGTATCTGTCATTCTCTTGACGTGATAGCTAAAGGACTGTAGGGATCACAATCCTCCATTTGTTCCGAAACCACCTTCCCGGTTTTTCTAAAAACTCTGTAAGCACCAGAACCAGCCTTATTACTTATAATTTTATATGAATTATCGGTAAATTCTATCGCGCAACCTTCATCAATGGCTATACCCATGCCTCCATTTTTCTTGATCATTTCTTTGAATTTTTTCTCTCGTGGGACACCATTGGTTCCGTCATTATAATGCGGACACATGGTACCTTTTAGGAAGCCAAGGCCACGAACGTTAATATATTTCCATTTTTTTGGATTGTAGAATGACATGGAATCGCTGTGTCCACTCTCGAACCAGCATATAGCGCCAGCACTAATCCCACATAACACGATCCCGTTTTCCCAGGCCTTTTTAAGGAGCTTATCAACGCCAAGTTTGCGCCAAATTTTCATCATTTTTAAGGTATTTCCTCCGCCAACGTAAATAATGTCTGCTCCCAGAATGCGGTTTCTGATTTCTTTTTTTGAGACTATGTCGGAACATAGACACAAGACAGATACCTTGCAGCCCAGTTCTTTCCCATAATATTTAAAAACTTTCTGACAATACGATTCGTCATCAGAGCTCGCGGTTGGTATAAAAAGTACTTTTGGGCGCTTTTTCCCCGTAAGTTTTATGATTCTTTTATCAATCTTCAATGTCTCATGTTTGCTTATTTCTCCACCACCAATCGCAACTATTTTTTTTGTCATTTTTCTGATTTATGATCACAATTTGTGATTGCATTGTACCCTATGACCATGACACTTCAATAGCACGGTAGTGGCACCATTACACAACCATCTTCCATTCTTCGATTTTTTTAAATCCGAGACGACTGTATAGTCTTTGAGCTGGAATATTGGAGGGTGAGAAAAAAAGATATATATCTACCGATATTTTTTGCAGTTCTGCGATATACCAAGCCAGAAGCAATTTCCCATAACCGTTCGATCTGAAGGTATTGTCAATGAACAACATATTTATCATGGCACTTTTTTCACTATTAAAATTTGAATTTACGATGCCAATTGGAATATTTTCAAAATACATTATCGCTGGAATGACGCTTGAATACGAAGATTGCAAGCCAGAATACAGTTTATTTTCATTAACTTTACTACCTCCCTCCTCAAACAAAAATTTCGCTTTGAGCAAACAATAATGTTTTAGTTGAATTTTATTTTTGACTATTTCTATTGTTATTAATGAAGGTAAAACAGTTCGGCTAAAGGAACCGTCTATTAGTTTTAAAAATGACTTCTCCATAACATTTTTTTCACCACTGCATTCGAACTTAACATTCTATCAACGTTGATTGCTCTTCCAAGGATACCAAAATTTTGAAAGGCGAAAGGACATGTAAAATTAACATTACTTCCGAGTACGTAAATAGATGAATTATCTGCAAGAACAATTCCATTATCTGCGCTATAAATAATTTCCAACCTGCCGCCAAATACGCCTCGGTTTGCAATTGCAGAATCAAGAATCACTTTTTCCCCCTCGGAATAAACAAAGTGACTTAATTCAGAGCTCGCGGTTGGTATAAAAAGTACTTTTGGGTGCTTTTCCCCCGTAAGTTTTATGATTCTTTTATCAATCGCCAATGTTTCATGTTTGGCTATTTCTCCACCACCAATCGCAACTATTTTTTTTGTCATTTTTCTGATTTATGATCACAATTTGTGATTGCATTGTACTCCATGACCATGACACTTCAATAGCACGGTAGGTGTAGATTGCAGCTCTGATTCAGGAGTAGATAGTGGTAGAATAGGGCGGGAACTCTAACCACACCCATGAATAAAATTAATGAAAAAAATATCAGGAAATATGCTCTAAAGCTGCTTAAACAGGATTATAATTGCGGAGAAGTTGTCGTCAGGACAGTCGCAAATAATTTGAAAATCAAATTACCAATAGTGGCAAAAAAAATCTCCTCAGCCATGAATGGAGGCGGTAGAGCAGGCGCACAATGTGGCATTTTGGAAGCAGGTCTGCTGATTTTATCTCTACTATGTGGCCGGGCTGATTCAAAACAACCCAGAGATCCTCTCCAGATTCTGGCGTATAAACTTACCAAAAAATTTGAAAATGAATATGGCAACCTATTGTGTAGAAATATCAGGCCTGAAGGATTTAAGCCCGATCAAATCAATAATATTTGTGAAGAACGGATCATTTATGGAATAATTTTTCTACTTAATTTTTTTGAAGAAATTTCGAATTTGGAAAAGGTCTAAGCGGAAAATCTTAGTTAACCATTTCTCCCAAATTTGTTTTTGTGAATTGTTAATTTGACCTCTTTTGGCTTATGCTTAATCTCACCTTTTTTCTCTGCCCCGACTGTTAAAAGCAACATTGGACAATAAGCCTCCGGAATTTTTAAAAGTTTTCTCATCGCTTTTTCTCCTTTTTCCGATTGAAAAATTGCAATGGAAACCCCACTTCCCAAACCCAATGCCGTTGCCGCCAATAACATATTTTCCGCGGCCATGGCACACGAATATTCCATGGCTTTATCATGCGATTCGGAACAAACAAGTATCAAAGTTCCGTTTGTAATAAATGAGGTATCCTGTTCATAATAATTTAATTCTTTTCTGGCATTTTCATATATTTTCCGGATAGATTCTTTAACTTTCGGGTCATCAATTACAACAATACGCCAGGGCTGTTTATTCATTGCGGATGGAGCCATCCCGCCTGCAAGGATTATTTTTTTTATGGAAGAAAATGGAATCTTTTTCCATTCATAATTTCTGATGGTCCTCCTTTTTTTAATTGTTTCAAAAAAGTCCATGATAAACCGGAGTACTTAACGGATTAATGAACTCATCAGGATTTTGTCCCCCTGCGATGGCAATTGTGGAAAAATGCATTTTTACAAGGCTATTTAACCATCTGGCCCGACTCTATCAGAAGATTATTTTAAAAACAACAGACATTATGATTGTTAAAAGTGAACTTCTCATAAATTTGTCTTTACCCCGAATTTCGGGTAATTTAATTACAATCTGGTGATGCACGAGGATACCTGTGTTATTTACGCACATAAACTTCCTCCGCAAACACCATCGCCCCGGTACTGCCTCTGACCAGCCAAAGTATGTTCCACAACGCCCCCCCCCAGTCGTCAAATC
>Ga0172379_10000481_pt1 | contig 99867 bp, 93 predicted proteins | sample GrowelOW334metaG_FD_119756 | JGI IMG/M metagenome (GOLD analysis project Ga0172379, IMG submission 119756) | Groundwater microbial communities from an aquifer near a municipal landfill in Southern Ontario, Canada - Groundwater well OW334 metaG | ecosystem: Environmental > Aquatic > Deep...
GCTTAATGCTGCATCTGCGCCGGCTTTCAAGCCGTAAGGGCTTGAGCCGTCTCCGTATTCATGCGCTGTATGAGATTAGAGATTGCGGTGAAGCATGCTTCGCTTTGCTTCACCGCGGTCTCAAAGGGGGAGGCTAACATGCAATCCTTCAATTGCTATCGCAATTGCTTAATGCTGCATCTGCGCCGGCTTTCAAGCCGTAAGGGCTTGAGCCGTCTCCGATGCAGCATTAAAAAAGGGGCTATCGCCCCTTTTTAGTCTTGCATGTGCTGCGGAAGAGACTCGAACTCTTATACCACTTAAGGCACCACCCCCTCAAGGTGGCGTGTCTACCAATTTCACCACCGCAGCAATTTAATCCGCTAATCTTTCACGTCAACTTCATTCCAAAAAACCAGAATGAAAACCTGTGAAATAATTATTTTACTGTTCAAACATTACTCATGCCTGAACAAACCGGGTTAAGCTACTTTCTTTTTACCCTTGTTGTTGGAAGCCTTCAACGTACGCTTGTTGCGTGTTTTGCCGAAAGAACCGTTTTTCATTTTGCCCAATCTGGACCGAACATCACCTTTTCCCATGCGTATTTTAAATTTAGGAATGCGAAGATAATCAAGTATTGGATTACGGTCAAATTTAATTCTAATCCTTACTTTGCATCCATGATCACTACGCTCCGCAACAACCGGATTGCAATTGGGGTTCATAGCCACGGCGCTGAACTCAGGCATGTAACGGATATCGAAACAGGGTTTGAATTTATGTGGCAAGCCGATCCAGAAATTTGGGGGCGCTCTTCCCCCCTGCTCTTTCCCATGGTCGGCAAATTGAAGGAGGATACAATCATCATTCAGGGTAAGCCTTATTCAATGAGCCAGCATGGTTTTGCGCGCGACCGGGAATTTGTTATTGAAACTCAAAATGCTGATCAAATCGGATATGTTCTTACATCCGATTCGGAAACCCTCAGTAAATTTCCATACCCATTTAAATTGAGAATCGGGTATCAACTAGAAGGCAATTGTTTGCGCTGTATCTGGTCTGTTACCAATACAGGAAAACAGCTCATGTATTTTTCAATTGGAGCACATCCAGGTTTTGCACTCATTGGCCACAAATCCGAAGATTATTTCATAGAGTGGGAAAATGAAGAAATACCTAAGCGGTATATGCTAACGAATGGTTTGTTTAATGGAAAAACGGAAACTGTACATGAAGTAGGAAAAATTCTGCCCTTAAATTCGCAACTATTCGATCACGATGCTCTGGTATTTAAAGACTTACATTCCACACAGCTGCGGCTCGTTCACCGCCACTCATCCCATTCCATAAAAATGGATTTCCGCGGGTTTCCTTATTTAGGAATCTGGTGTAAAAAGGGCTGCAATGCATTTATTTGTATCGAACCATGGTACGGGTGTGCTGATCATATGGATGGAAATTTGGATATCTCCCAAAAGCCCGGAATACTTCAACTCAAGGCAAGTGAAGAATTTGAAGCGGCTTACACCATGGAATTTATCGTATAAATCGAAAGGAAATTGTCAATTTACACCGAATCGGATTAATTTCGCCAGTCAATCCATTTCATTCACCCATGTAGCAAATCCGTTATGATCCAGTATTTCAAAACCATTCAGAACAGGTTGACCGAAATTGAAACGGTAGAGAAAGATTGCTGGATTAACGTGGTGAATCCTACAACCAGGGAAATCGATTACCTCTCCAATAAATTGCTTATTCCTTCCGATCTGATCAATGATCCGCTGGACGTGGATGAAAATGCGCGGATAGAGCAGGAGAAAAACTGCATGCTGATTGTATTTCGTGTACCGCTTGAATTGAATAAACAAGATCTGCCGTACACCACTATTTCCATGGGCATTATCCTTAAACGCGACCTTATTGTTACTGTTTGCAGTAAACCCATCGAAGTAGTACAGGCATTTGTTGAATCGCGGGTCAGGGGTTTGTATACCGAAAAACGGGAACGATTTGTATTGCAATTGTTCTTGCGCTCATCAGTATTGTTTCTGCGGTACCTGAAAAACATCAACGGGAAAGCCGACGAATTGCAGATTACGCTCAATCGTTCAACCCGTAATGAAGAGTTGATGCAGCTGCTAAATTTCGAGAAAAGTCTGGTTTACTTCAACACTTCCCTCAAATCCAATGAATTGATGATGCACCGCCTGCAACGGATGAAAATTCCGGCTCTGGATCGTGAGGAAGAACAGGATCTGATTGAAGATGTGATGACCGAAACCAAGCAGGCTATAGATATGGCACATATTTATACCGATATCCTTGGCAACCTGATGTCGGCTCACTCGTCCATTATATCCAACAACCTGAATATTACTATCCGGTTTCTGACATCCGTTACCATCATTCTTTCCTTACCCATTTTGGTAGCAAGTTTATACGGCATGAACGTTCCTTTGCCATTTCAGGATCATCCGCATGCCTTTTGGATTGTGATGTGCATTGCCACCCTCCTGTCGGTATTGGGTGTAGCCTTTTTCCGTAAGAAAAATTTGTTTTAAATCAGCGTTACCCGGGGGTAACCATTTAGCAAAACTCGTCGAAAGCAGCCACCAGGTGGTTTGCAATCATATCAGCACTGCGTCCTTCAATCATGTGGCGCTCCACAAAATGAACGAGTTCACCATTTTTATACAATGCAATACTAGGTGATGAGGGAGGAAAAGGTGCCGTAAATTCACGTGCCTTAGCGGTTGCTTCAGTTTCCTGACCGGCAAAAACGGTGACCAAATGTGCGGGTTTTTTGGTGGCCGCAGATAAGGCCTTCAATACACCGGGACGAGCAGTTCCAGCGGCACAACCGCATACGGAATTGAAAACCATGAGGGTGGTTCCGGTTTTATCGTTGAGTGTGGATTCTACTTCTCCGGGGGTCATCAGGCTCTTGAATCCTGCATCTTCTAACTGTTTGCGCATGGGCGCTACTAACATTTCTGGATATGGCATGGTTAATGATTCTTAATTTGGATGTATAACTATAAGTATAGATGAAAACACAAAAGTAGGTTTCTTTGTTCTAACCTAAAAAAAATTTCCATAAGTGCAACGTAAACAATAGTTTTGCAGTCCTTTTTTATTAACGCAATTTTTTGAAATTACATATATGACACAAACAACATCACAACTTCCTTACAAGGTAAAAGACATCGCACTGGCTGAGTGGGGTCGCAAAGAAATTAAACTGGCTGAAGCAGAAATGCCCGGGCTGATGTCGATCCGCAAGGAATATGGCACTCAACAACCATTGAAAGGCGCACGCATTGCAGGTTGTCTGCACATGACTATACAAACCGCCGTTTTGATCGAAACCCTGAAAGCATTGGGAGCTGAAGTTACCTGGAGTTCTTGCAATATTTTCTCCACGCAAGACCATGCCGCTGCAGCCATTGCCGCTGCCGGAATTCCGGTATATGCCTGGAAAGGTCAGAACGAAGAAGAATTTGACTGGTGTATTGAGCAAACCCTGACTGCTTTTGAAGGCGGAAAAGCATTGAACATGATACTCGACGATGGTGGTGATCTGACTAATATGGTACTCGATCGTTATCCGGAAATGGTAAAAGAAATTAAAGGATTGTCGGAAGAAACGACAACCGGTGTTCACCGTTTATACGAGCGTATGCGCAAAGGCACCTTGCCATTGCCTGCGATTAACGTAAACGATTCGGTTACCAAATCGAAATTCGATAACAAATACGGATGTAAAGAGTCGTTGGTGGATGCCATCCGCCGTGCTACCGATATCATGATGGCTGGAAAAGTAGCTGTAGTTGCCGGATACGGTGATGTAGGTAAAGGATCTGCTGAATCATTGCGTGGAGCAGGTGCCCGTGTACTGGTAACCGAAATTGATCCGATTTGTGCATTGCAGGCTGCTATGGATGGATTTGAAGTGGTTACCATGGAAGAAGCATGTACCCGTGCCAATATTTTTGTAACTGCAACCGGTAATATCCGCATCATTGCCGATCGTCATTTCAAAGCCATGCGCGATAAAGCCATCGTTTGTAATATCGGTCACTTTGATAACGAAATTGATATGGCCTGGTTAAACAAAAACTACGAAGCCAGCAAATACACTATCAAACCTCAGGTAGATGTGTACAATATTGAAGGTAATGAAATAATTGTTTTGGCTGAAGGTCGTCTGGTAAACCTGGGATGCGCAATGGGTCATCCGTCCTTTGTGATGAGCAATTCGTTTTCGAACCAAACGCTGGCACAAATCGAATTGTGGACGAATACCAAAAACTACGAAAACAAAGTGTATGTATTGCCGAAACACCTCGACGAAAAGGTTGCTTCGCTGCATTTGGATCATATTGGTGCTAAACTAACCCAACTCGATAAAGATCAGGCCGAATACATTGGTGTTAAAACCAGCGGACCTTATAAGTCTGATCATTACCGCTATTAATTCGTAATTCAGGGATATTACCCAACCTGAAAGCCAGCCTCATTACGGGGCTGGCTTTTTTGTTATTTGCAATTGCCGCCTCAACTTTTATATTGCACAGATAAATAAAACATAAGATGAGTTCAACAGGGCATCCAAAAGGTTTATACGTATTGTTTGTAACCGAGATGTGGGAACGTTTCAGTTATTATGGCATGCGCGCCATTTTTACGCTTTACATGACCAAAGCGTTGTTGTTTGACAAAGCATTCAGTTCCGACATTTACGGCAGTTATACCGGTCTGGTTTATCTGACTCCCCTTTTGGGCGGATACATGGCCGACCGGTATTGGGGCAACCGCAAATCCATCATCATCGGTGGTTTTCTGATGGCCATGGGGCAATTCCTGATGTTTACCAGTGGTATGTTCTATAAAGAAGTAGGGCTTTCATCGATGATTATGTATAGTGGCTTGGCCTTTTTAATTTTCGGAAACGGATTTTTTAAACCGAATATCTCAACTATGGTGGGTCAACTTTATCCGAAAGGAGATAAGCGTGTAGACTCCGCATTTACGATATTTTATATGGGTATCAACCTGGGAGCGTTTCTTTCTCCGTTGGTCTGCGGTTCACTTGGAGATACCGGCAATCCGGAAGATTTTAAGTGGGGGTTTCTCGCTGCCGGTTCAGGAATGTTGCTCAGTACGATCATATTTATCTGGTTGAAAAATCATTATATCGTAACACCGGAAGGTGAACAAATCGGTGTTTCTCCAAACCGTAAAAGAGAAACAGTTGAAATAGATACCACGAAAGAAGTGGTGCAGGAATTTTCTAAAACACAAATCGCTTCCTGGATAGGAATTGCTTTTGGTTTGTTTGGATTATTCTACTGGTTAGAATTCGGAGTGATCGGATCCTTTATTTTTGCCTTAACGATTGCAGCTCCGGGATTTATTATCTCTGACAATACACTCACCAAAGAGGAAAAAGACAGGATCTGGGTTATTTATATTATCGCCTTCTTCGTCATTTTCTTTTGGAGCGCATTCGAACAGGCAGGCGCATCGCTGACTTATTTTGCCGAAGAACAAACCGACCGGGATATTAATTTACGTTTATCTCCTGCTGTATTATACGGCCTGCTTACCATAGTAACCCTGGTATTGGGATGGTTACTGAATAAAGTACGCCTCAATTTTACGCAGGAAAAGAAAGGTGTAAAAGAATTGTTTATACTGCTCTTTACGGTGGGCATCGGATTTTGTTTATACGGTTTTACTCAGGTGGGCTCCGAAGGTCTTTACCTGCAAACCATTCCAACCAGTTTCTTTCAATCCATCAATGCTATTGCCATAGTAATCTTTGCTCCGTTGTTTGCTATGATGTGGACCGGCTTAGGTAATAAAAACCGCGAACCTGCTTCACCTTATAAGCAATCCATTGGCTTGTTCCTGCTCGCTCTGGGGTATCTGGTAATTGCCATCGGTGTTAAAGATGTGAGTGCCCGTGTGAGCATGTTGTGGCTGGTTAGTTTATATACCATTCATACTTTCGGAGAATTGTGTTTATCGCCAATCGGTTTATCGATGGTAAACAAACTTGCTCCGGTAAAATTTGCTTCCCTGCTGATGGGTGTTTGGTTTTTGTCGACAGCTGCAGCCAATAAATTTGCCGGTGTATTAAGTGGATTGTATCCCGAAAACGGAGTGGTAAAACATTTTATCGGAATTCAGATTCATGATTTGTACGACTTCTTTATGATTTTCGTTGCCATGGCCGGTATTGCCTCTCTCATCCTGTTTGTGCTAAGTCGCAAACTATTGACGATGATGCATGGTGTACGATGATCTGTTACCTAAATTGAAAACAACCCGTTAAATAAAGTATAAACCCCGCACCATTTCAGGTTGCGGGGTTTCATTTTTTAAAGCATATTCGAATCATGTTGAATCCAGAAAAACACCCAAAGGGTTTGCCCTTTTTATTTTTTACCGAAATGTGGGAACGTTTTGGATACTACCTGATGCTGGGTATATTCTTTTTGTACATGACCGATATCAATACCGGAGGACTTGCACTGGAAAGAAAAGATGCCTCAGATATATTCGGAACTTATATAGCACTTGTTTTCATAACTCCTTTTATCGGCGGATTATTAGCCGACCGTGTTCTGGGATACCGGCTGGCCATTACTATAGGTGGGGCTTTGATGGGTGTTGGCTATATGTTGCTTGCCATTCCGGGTCAAACTACATTTTACCTTGCACTGGCGTTGATGATTATCGGTAACGGATTTTTTAAACCGAATATTTCAACGCTGGTAGGAAACCTGTATAACGAACCCAAATACAAACCCAACAAAGATTCGGGATACAATATCTTTTACATGGGTATAAATATCGGAGCTTTCATTTGCAATTTCTTTGCTGCATACCTGCGGAATCATTTTGGTTGGGGCTATGCTTTCTTTGCTGCCGGAATAGGTATGTTTATTGGGTTGATCATCTTTTGGTCGGGTACTAAACATTACAAGCACGCCGATGTAATCAAACCTACCAATCCCGAAGACATGAGCCTGGGTAAAATCCTTGGTATTGTTTTATTACCTGCTTTGATTGCCGGTTACCTCGGTTGGATCATACCCGGAAATATTTTCGGAAGCGACAGTACCGATGCATTCATTTTCGGCGCTTTGCCCATCACCTTCTTTTATATTTCACTGCTTGTAAAGGCCAATGCCGATGATCGTAAACCATTGGCAGCATTACTCGCGATTATGGGTGTAGTTATTATATTTTGGGCAATTTTTAAACAAAACGGAACGGCACTCACTACCTGGGCCGAGAGTTATACCGATCGCGAATTGCCTGCTTCTATTGTTGGTCCTGCCAAGGTATTGGGTGTAGTGCAGGAAATTCCATATACGCAGGATTCAGTTGTATTAAGTGATGAGCAATTCAGACCGATTAAAGACGCATCCGGTAAAATTCAAAAAGTGATTGATTATCCATCGTATTATAAAAATATTGATCCCGCTACAATACCTAAACAAGGAGAAAGCCTCAAAGTACTTTCAACAGAACTCTTTCAATCGGTGAATCCGTTTTTTGTCATTCTGTTAACTCCTGTTGTCGTCGGTTTTTTTGCATGGGCACGCCGAAAGAAATTTGAACCCAGTACACCCGGGAAGATTTTTTGGGGACTGGTGATCACTGCGCTATCAACTACTATTATGATGGCTGCTGTAATGGTTGGTCATAACGGAATCGATAAAGTATCGATGGCCTGGTTAATAGGATCGTATGGAGTAATTACGGTAGGTGAATTATGCCTGAGTCCGATGGGACTATCCCTGGTATCTAAACTTTCTCCACCTCGTTTAACAGCTCTGATGATGGGAGGTTGGTTTTTAAGTACCTCGATTGGCAACAAATTATCCGGAGTATTGGCCAGTTTGTGGGATACTTATGATCATAAGAGTTCTTTTTTTATGGTCAATTGTTTTATTGTTTTGCTTGCTGCACTGAGTATTTTTCTCATGCTTAAATGGCTTGCAAAAATTATCCGTGAACACGGAGGTTAACCGATACCCTTTCAAAATTGTATACTTGCACCTTGTAACAGTTCATCCTTTTTTAAGGCAGAAACCGCATATAAATTGTTTTCATGGAAAGGAGTCACTTCGTCGAAAAAGCTAAAAAACCAGACACGTATACCGCTCAATGGTACGTATTATATACGCAGCCACGTCATGAAAAAAAAGCTGAGCAAATTTTAAGGATGAAAGGGTATACTACTTACCTGCCGTTGCAAACTACTCTGAAACAATGGAGCGATCGTAAAAAGAAGGTTGAGATCCCGTTGTTTTCTTCTTATGTATTCATAAAAACTGAATTGGAACGTACACATATCGATATCTTAAACACACCCGGCGTTGTAAAATTTGTTACCCTAGGAAAAGAAATTGCAAAAGTTAGGGAAGAGCATATTGACCAGATTCGCTTATTGCTTACACAATTCGATGAATTGGATGTGGTGCCTTCAACTTCACTACAACTGAATCAGAAAGTGGAGATTATTGCCGGGCCGTTTACCGGAATGAAAGGAATTTTAATGGATCACAAAGGAACCAAACAATTCGCTCTTGAAATTGACGGGTTGGGTACAAATCTGATTATACAAATTCCTTCCAATTACCTGAAACCAATTTGAATTTACCGGCGCAAACCAATCCAATATGGCTATGATCAAAGTCAGTATCATCCTGCCGGTTTTAAATGAAATCAAGAGCATTGCTCAAGTGCTCAATAACTTGCTGTCGGATGAATCTGTTTCAAGGGAAATTATTGTGGCTGATGGAGGTTCTGTTGATGGAACGGATGCATGGGTGGCATCCTTTGCTTTGCAACATCCGGAGGTTCGATTGATCCGCAATCCGGATAAATATGTGAGCAATGCGCTTAACCGTTGTATTCCGGAGGCACGCGGACAATACATCGCCATTCTGGGTGCACATGCTGATTATCCGAAAACTTATATACATACAGCAGTAACTTTTCTGGATGACCATGCAAACTATGTGATGGTTGGAGGTCCTATCAATCATGTGGCCAAAACACCAACAGGTAAGAGCATTGCTTTTTGTATGACCTCTTCGTTTGGAATGGGTAATTCGGCATTCCGAACCTCAATAAAGGATATGGATTCAGATACCGTTCCTTTTCCGGTTTACCGGAAAGAATTGTTTTTTGCTTTGGGTGGTTATGATCCTGCCTTGATTCGTACTCAGGATTCCGACTTTCATTATCGTGCGATCCGTGCCGGATATAAAATCCGTATGCAGGAATCTCTCCGGTCTGATTACCATACCCGTGAGGATCTAAAATCATTTTCCCTTCAGTTTTACAGTTATGGCTTTTATAAAGCCCATGCACTCGTCAAACCGGGATATATCATGAAATGGCGGCATTTTGTTCCGGCATGTTTTACCTTATATATAATTGGATTACTACTTACTACTTTCTTTGCTGATGCATCGTTCCGATTCCGTTTTCCTGCATTTATATATGTGTTAATTGCATTCTATTATTCATCCCGCAACTGGAAAAATTTGTCCATGTTCATAACTAACATGATCGCTTTTCCTCTTATGCATTTGAGTTATGGCACCGGAACTGTTGCCGGATTCTTAACGATTATGCTTAAGAAAATCAAAAACTAAGAACTCCATTAGCAACCATTTATTTCGGATAGCATTGATTTTCCGATAATTGCATCTTAAATAAGAGAATATCTATTTTAGGATTGCTGTTATAGTCTCAACATTATTTTTATAAAGCAAAGAATCAGGCAGAACAGGTCAGAATTTGCTTAGACAAAGTCTAAATAAAAAAAATATTAACAGCCCCTACCAAATCCTGTAAATGTCAATATATTTGCGCGTCGGAGTGGGTAAATTATGTATTCTAACAGACGTTCCTCCACTCTCATAAAAACCAGACAATCAAATTGTTAAGATGAGATTAGTAAAATTTACCGCCTTATTAACCCTTTTGTGTTTCACCGTACATTTTGCAATTGCAGATGTAGCAGAAGGAGAAAAATTATTCAATGCGAATTGTACCGCATGCCATTCATTCAGCGACCGACTTGTTGGACCTGCATTAAAGGATGTGGAAAAACGCCGTTCGGATGCATGGCTTTTGAAATGGATTAAAAATTCGCCTGAGATGGTAAAATCGGGAGATGCCGATGCCGTTAAATTGTTTAACGAGTTTAATCAGGTTCCGATGACTCCGTTTACACATTTGAGTGATGATCAGATTAAATCCATCATTGCTTTTATGAAGACCGGCGGACCTGCGCCTGTTGCACCCGTTGCAAGCACAGCAGGCAGTTCAACCCCTGCGGGCTCAGCAGTTAGTTCAACCAGTGCTGATCCGTTTTATAACAATACAACGTTGTACGCCCTGGCTTTAATGGCGCTGATTTTATTTCTGATTGTATTTGTACTGATCCGTATCAAGAAAACAGTTCGCGAAATTTACTACCAGCGATTCCCAGAAAAACTGCTGGCAGAGGCCGAATTTGCAGTTGATCCGCGTACTACCTGGAAATATAAATTGTTCAAAAAACATCCGGTTGTTGGCGTAATGGTAGTTGGATTGGTATTTACACTGGTACTGGGGATCTATGGTTTTGACTATGGCAACCGCAATGTGGGTGTACAAAAAGGATACGCACCGGTTCAACCTATTAATTATTCGCATGAACTGCATGCCGGTAAATACAAAATCAACTGTTTGTATTGCCATAGTGGAGCCGATAAAGGTAAACAAGCAACTATTCCATCTCCATCCACCTGTATGAATTGCCATATGCACGTTACGGCCAGTAAAAAGTACGATGGAAAAATCTCACCGGAGATTCAAAAAATTTATGATGCAGTGGGATGGGATGGCGACAAAAAAATGTATGATCCAGCCAAACCGAAACAACCTATTAAATGGGTACGCGTACATAACCTGCCCGACCTGGCTTATTTCAACCATGGTCAGCACGTAAAAATCGGTAAGGTTGAATGTCAGGCTTGTCACGGACCAATTGAGACCATGAAAGTGGTATCACAACATGCATCCCTGCAAATGGGATGGTGTATCAATTGTCACCGCGAAGCCAAGGTGGATCTGGCCAATAACGACTTCTACGAAAAATTGCATGCGCAATTGAAATCGGAAGGTAAATCGTATGCCACTGTAGCTAATATTGGCGGACTCGAATGCGGAAAATGTCACTATTAATCCGATTCAAAAACTAATCACGATTTTCACTAATTAACTGAAAGAACGGTTCAATGGAAAATAAAAATAAATACTGGAGAGGCTTAGCAGAGTTAAACCAAGACCCTGCCTTTTTAGCGCAAAAGAAAAACGAGTTTGGTGAAGGCATTCCATTGGAAGAGGCCTTAACTGAACAAGATGGAGAACTCACCTCAAACAGAAGGGATTTTCTGAAATACTTTGGATTCAGTGTTTCAGCAGTAGCTCTTGCAGCTTGTAATAAAGCTCCTGTTAAGAATGTTATCCCTTATATTATTAAACCGGAAACCATCAATCCGGGGATCCCTAATTTTTATGCCACTACTACCGACAATGGAGTGAGTGTATTGGTAAAAACACGCGAGGGTCGTCCGATTAAAATCGAAGGTAATCCGGAGTCGCCTGTATTTACAGGTGCAGTTGGTGCCGGAGAACATGCTTCCCTGCTGGGATTGTACGATAACGATCGTTTAAAATCGGCCATGGCCGGTAGTGCTGAATCGGATTGGGGAACAGTAGACAATAAAGTGATTGCCGGTCTTGGTGCTGCCAAAAGTATTCGTTTAGTAACCGGAAGCGTAAACAGCCCTTCCACTAAAAAAGCAATTGGAGCATTTCGGGCCAAATACCCTGCCGCAAAACAGGTAACCTATGAAGCTGCATCCAACGCAGCTATCATTGAAGCCAACAAACGGTCATTTGGAAAAGCAGTTGTACCTTCATACCGTTTCGATATTGCAAAAGTGATCGTAAGTTTTGGTGCCGATTTTCTGGGTACCTGGATTTCACCATTGGAATTTACCCGTCAATGGGTAAAAAATCGGAAACCAAGTCCTGAAAAGCCGGAGATGAGTCGTCATATTCAGTTTGAAACCAATCTGAGTATTACCGGTTCCAATGCCGATGTGCGGTTTCCAATCAAGCCTTCTGCTGAAGGAGTGATTCTTGTAAGTTTATACAATCAGATAGCCAAGTTAGCCGGTGCACCTGTGCTTTCATCTCTTCCCAATATTGAGTTTCCTTTAAATTCAATCGAAAATACAGCTAAAGAACTTTGGAATGCCAAAGGAACTGCCCTGGTGATTTCAGGATCCAACGAAATTAACAACCAACTGGTTGTAAATGCTATCAATAGCTTGCTGGGAAATATCGGAACTACTGTTGATCTCGACAATAGCAACAACATGAAACTGGCTGATGATGCCGGATTTGAAACCTTAGTAAATGAATTAAACAGCGGTGAGGTAGACGCAGTAATTTTCTACAATACCAATCCTGTTTACAGTTATTACAACGGACAGAAATTGGAAGCAGGAATAAAGAAAGCAAAACTTTCGGTTTCCACATCGCGAAGTCTGGATGAGACAGCAACTGTATGTATGTATATTGCTCCGGATAATCATTACCTCGAATCGTGGAATGACGGAGAACCTAAATCAGGTTATTTTACACTTACCCAACCTACTATTTCTACCGTTTTCAATACCCGTCAGGCACAGGAAAGTTTGTTGAACTGGAGTGGAACTCCCGGTACATTCTATGATTATATCCGTGAAAACTGGAAGTCTGTATTGAATGGTCAGGGTGCATTTGAAACGGTGTGGAACAAAAGTTTACATGATGGTTTCTTTATGCTGCCTTCAAAAACAGCACAAAGTTATACAGCTGCCGCATTGCCGGGAGAACTGGTTAACGAAGTATATAAAAACTACACCGGTTCCAAAGATAAAATGGAACTGAGTTTATACAGCAAAGTTGGGATAGGCGATGGAACACACGCCAACAATCCGTGGTTGCAGGAATTACCGGATCCTATCTCACGCGTTTGCTGGGATAATTATGCAGCTATCGGAAAAGCCACAGCAGATAAATTGGGTGTAACCGATGGGGATGTAATAAACATTTCAGGCAAAGGATATAAACTGGAATCAGTGCCGGTGCTTATTCAACCCGGTCAGGCTAACAATACCATTTCTTTAGCCATCGGATATGGTCGCACCAGTGGCGGAAAAGTTGCAAATAACGTGGGTAAAAATGCTTTTGGTTTTGCTGCTTTTAATGGCAACTCTTTTTCATATTCAACAGCAGAAATTAATGTAGAGAAGGCTGCAGGCTCATATGAACTTGCACAAACTCAAACGCATCATACCATTGAAGGTCGTAACCTGATTCGTGAGGCTTCGCTGAGTGAGTATACAAAAGATGCCAAAGCAGGCAATCATTTTGATGCACATATTATCAGCCTCTGGTCGGAACACGACATGAAGGGTCACAAATGGGGAATGGCCATCGACCTGAATGCATGTACCGGTTGCGGTTCATGTATTGTAAGTTGCAATGTTGAAAACAACGTTCCTGTAGTGGGTCGTAAAGAAGTAATCCGGGGTCGTGAAATGCATTGGATCCGTATCGACCGTTATTACAGCTTTAAAGATAAAGACGGACGCAAAGCCAGCATGGAAAAAGGCATGGCAAATAACTTCCTGTTGCCGGAAGGTGAAGCACCTATCGATTACGGAAAAGAATCAACTACCGATTTCGAAAATGTAAAAGTTACCTTCCAGCCGGTAATGTGTCAGCAATGCGGACATGCACCTTGTGAAACGGTTTGTCCGGTTTTGGCTACTGTACACAGTGCAGAAGGACTGAATCACATGGCGTATAACCGTTGTGTAGGAACACGCTATTGCGCGAATAACTGTCCGTTTAAAGTACGTCGTTTCAACTGGTTTAAATACCGCGAGAACGATGAATTTGATTTTTACATGAACAACGATCTGGGCCGCATGGTGATCAATCCGGATGTTACTGTACGTTCACGCGGGGTTATGGAAAAATGTTCCTTCTGTATTCAACGGATTCAGGCCGGTAAACTTCAGGCAAAAATGGAAAACCGCGATCTGAAAGACGGAGATATTCAAACAGCCTGTTCAGCCTCTTGTCCATCGAATGCAATTGTATTTGGCGACATGAACGATGAGCACAGTGAAATATCCAAACTGTTCCGCAATGAACGCAGTTATGTAATGCTGGAAGAATACAATGTTCAACCATCGGTTAAATACCTGACACAAATTCGCAACGTAGACGAAAAAATAGCAGGAGATCATGTTGCACCAAAAGGAGAACATGGACACGATGCTGTAAAACACGAAGCAGCTGAACAACACTCTTAATTCATAATCATTAAATAAGCGATACATGTCATACGAGTCCTCAATAAGAGAAACATTAGTAGAAGGTGGTAAGACCTATGCCGACGTAACGAAAGATATCTTACGTCCGCTGGAGCAGAAAGCCTCAAAAGGATGGTGGATTGGCTTCTCCATTTCAGCCATTGTTCTGGCTGTCTGGATTTATGCAACCACTTACACCATGCTGGTAGGTATTGGTGCGTGGGGTTTGAACAAAACCGTGGGATGGGCTTTTGATATTACAAACTTTGTATTCTGGGTGGGTATTGGTCACGCCGGTACATTGATTTCCGCAGTATTGTTGTTGTTCCGTCAGAAATGGAGGATGTCGATCAACCGTTCAGCAGAAGCGATGACCATTTTTGCAGTAATTTGTGCAGCATCCTTTATTCTTTCGCATATGGGTCGTCCGTGGGTTGCTTATTGGCCTATACCGCTTCCGAACGCATTCGGAACCTTGTGGGTAAACTTTAACTCACCGTTGGTATGGGACGTTTTTGCGATCTCCACATACTTCTCGGTATCCTTAGTATTCTGGTATATCGGACTGATTCCGGACATTGCATCCATCCGCGACCGTGCTACTACAAAGATTCGTCACTTTATGTACAATTTCTTTGCCATGGGTTGGAACGGTTCAACCCGTACCTGGCACCGGTATGAAATGATCGCGCTGATTCTGGCAGGTATTTCTACCCCACTGGTACTCTCGGTTCACTCCATTGTATCCATGGACTTTGCTACTTCACTGGTTCCGGGATGGCATACCACCATCTTCCCTCCTTACTTTGTGGCCGGTGCGATTTTCTCCGGTTTCGGAATGGTATTGACCTTGCTGGTGGTTGGCCGTGTAGTATTGAAACAGGAAGAATACATTACCATGGGTCACCTGGATGCTATGTGTAAAATAGTAATGCTTACCGGAACCATGGTAGGGTTGGCATATATCACTGAATTTTTTGTTGCCGCTTATTCGGGTGTTCAATACGAACAATATGCATTTTTGAATCGCGCATTCGGACCTTACTGGTGGAGTTACTGGACCATGATGTCGTGTAACTTACTTGCTCCACAGGTATTCTGGTTGAAATGGGCCCGTTCAACACCGTGGTTTATTTTCATGATGTCGATTATTGTGAATATCGGAATGTGGTTTGAGCGTTTTGTAATTATCGTTACATCCCTGCACCGCGACTTCCTGCCATCGAGCTGGATCATGTACACACCTACCGTTACTGAAATTGCGATTCTGATTGGTTCGTTTGGTTTATTCTTTACTTTATACTTCTTATTCTGCCGTTACTTACCGACGATCAATATCGCAGAAATCAAATCGATCCTGCCAACGCACAGCCATGCAGATCATGGAACCGGACATGATCACCATACCGAAATTAAGAAAGGAGACGCTATTCATGGATAATAAAATGTTATTGGGAATTTACGATAATCCCGATGCTACATACGCTGTAACCAAGCAATTGATGCACGATGGTTACGATGTACACGATGTATATTCACCTTTTGCCATTCACGGTCTGGATCGTGTGATGAAAATCAGAAGAACCCGCCTTTCGATTGCTGCCTTTGTATTTGCCATGATAGGTGTGACATCTGCCATCAGCCTCATGATGTATGCCGGTTTCTTCGACTGGCAAATCAATATCGGTGGAAAACCTTCGATGCATATTCCAACCTATATTCCAATCACTTTTGAATTGGGTATTTTATTCACTGCCTTTGGAATGGTGGGTTGTTTCTTTATTGTAAACCGCATGTTCTGGGGACGCAATACCGATACCATGGATATTCGTGTTACCGACGACCGTTTTGTAATTGCCGTAAATATTCACGAAAACAAAACCAATGTAAACGCCCTGCAACAAATTCTTGTTTCGGGTGGAGCATTGGAAGTTAGAGAAAGGATAAAAGAGATCTGATTATGAAGAAGACTTTATATACACTTTTTGCCTGTACCGGAATTGCATTCCTGATCAGTTCATGTGGTGCCGGCGGCGATAATCCAGGAAGCGAATATGCACCAAACATGTATGTTTCGTTTGCCTACGAACCCATGTCGCAACTTGCCGAACAACCCAATACGATCAATGCTTATGGCATGAATATGCGTTTACCGGTTAAAGGAACCATTGCCCGAGGACAGCTTGATTTTGCAACCTATGCTACGGAAAAAACAAACGAAGCATACGAAGCAGCAGCAGCAATACACAATCCTGTTCCTAAAAACGCTTATAATCTGGCAGAAGGTAAACGCCTGTACAATATCAATTGTACTCCTTGCCACGCCGAAGATGGTAAAGGTCGCGGAACAATCGTTGAAGATGGCAAATTCCCTCAGGTTCCTGCCTATGGAGATCGGCTACCAACGATCAATGAAGGCAAAGCATTCCACTCCATCAGTCATGGAAAAAACCTGATGGGTTCATACGCATCGGTTCTTACCCCGGTTCAGCGCTGGCAGGTAATCCATTATATTTATGAACTCAGCGGTACTACCAAGACAGTCGCTGCTTCTACCACTAACCCTTCTACTCATTAACCGAATAAACATTGATTGAAATGGAACATACTAACGTTCAAATCAGAGAAGAAAAATACGATTTTACCGGTAAGGCGAAAAGATTCACTTTTATCCTGATGGGTCTGGGATTGTTACTCGCTGTAATCGGATACCTCACCTACCATCCGCATATTGAAGGATTAACCGAAGATCAGTTGCATCATTTGCCACTAAAGCGCCTGTTGGGGAGCTTATTGTTTAACAGTTATTTCTTCTTCATTATTTCTGCCTGTGCGCTCGCATTCCTTGCCATCAGCCAACTCTCCAATGCCGGATGGTATGTAGCCATCCGTCGTATACCGGAAGCCATGACCGAATTTATGCCAATCGGTGCTATCGTACTTATCCTGTTAGCTCTGTTTGGATTAACCACTATATACCACTGGGCGCATGAAGGTGTAATGGATACCGATCCATTGCTGATGAAGAAAACCTGGTACCTCAATAAACCGTTCTTCTACGTTCGTTTGATTGCCTTTACTTCTTTCTGGACCTGGTGCGGTTATATGGTGCGTAAATATTCACGCAACGAAGATTCATTGTCAGGCGGGTTAACAGATACCACCTTCATGGATAAATCGTACAAATTGTCGGCGGCATTTATCGTGATTTTTGGATTTACCTTTTCCATGTTTGCCTGGGATATGACCATGAGCATCGATGCACACTGGTACTCTACTATCTTTACCATTTATAATTTTGCTACCGGATGGGTAAGTGCCCTTACTGTGATGTATTTGTTTACACATTACCTGCGCTCAAAAGGTTACCTGAATATTGTGACCGACGAACATTTGCATGATCTCGGAAAATTCATGTTTGCGTTTTCTATTTTCTGGACCTACATGTGGGTTGCACAGTTCCTGTTGATCTGGTACGCGAATATTCCGGAAGAAGTTGCCTACTACGCTCCCCGTTTATTCGGAACATACAAATTGTCGTTCTACTTTAATCTGGTAATGAATTTCATGGTTCCGTTTTTCATATTCATGCAACGTGGAAATAAACGCAACCGCTCTGTGGGTTATTTTGTGGGCGCCTGCTTACTGATTGGTCACTGGAACGATGTTTACCTGATGGTGATGCCGGGAGCCATGAATCTGGCCACTACCATTACCGAACATAATCCAATGGGGATTGTAGAAGTACCATCCCAAGGATGGGGATTAATGGAACTCGGATTCCTTTCACTGTTTGCCGGTTTATTTTTATTCATCGTACAAAAAGCGTTAACCAAAGCAAATCTGTATCCTACCAAACATCCTTACGTTATAGAGAGTGCTTTGCACGATACAGGAGTTTAATCCTGTGCTCTGATCGAAAATATTTATACCTTAGGCTCTTCATCTGAAGAGCCTTTTTTTTGCAATGACTTTAAACGATCAATCCAATATTCGCATGATCCGATGGGTATTGTTCATCGGAAGTGTGGTGATGGTCGTAAAGTTTATTGCTTACTTCATCACGCATTCTACGGCTATTCTAACCGATGCACTGGAATCCATCATCAATGTAGTTGCAGGAGCTTTTGCCTGGTATAGTCTTCACCTTGCCTCTAAACCCAAAGACCGCTTGCATCCTTATGGACATGGGAAAATAGAATTTATTTCGGCCGGATTTGAAGGTGGTTTGGTGCTGATTGCAGCTATTGGGATTCTGATCAAGTCGGTAGATAATCTTCTACATCCCCAGGTTTTGCATCAATTGGAAACCGGGATCGGTTTAAGCGTGATTTCCGGAATCATCAATTTTATGCTGGGACGAACACTGATACGAGCCGGTAAAAAAAGTAATTCGATAACGCTGGTTGCTGATGGGAGGCACCTGATGACCGATACGGTATCGAGTGCCGGGTTGGTTATTGGCTTGCTGGTTATTACCCTTACCGGTATGGTATGGCTTGATAATGTGATAGCCATTGTATTTGGGTTGCTGATTCTGATTACCGGATATAAACTGATTCGAAAATCGCTTGCCGGTTTGATGGATGAAGCCGATGAAGAAACCTTAACTGAAATGGTGGCGATACTCACAAAATACCGCTCTGATAAATGGATAGATATTCACAACCTGCGTGTCTTGCGATACGGTGCATTTCTGCATATTGATTGCCATATCACTTTGCCCTGGTATGAAGATTTACAATCGTCGCATCAGGAATTAAAAAAGGTAGAGGATATCATTAACAAGGCGTTCAATCAACGCGTAGAGATTTTTATTCATCCGGATCCCTGTTTACCGGCCTCGTGTAGTTTGTGTGCATTGGAACATTGTCGCGAACGGAAATTTCCATTCAAACAGCAAGTGGCTTGGGAACTCAATAACCTGCTATCGGATAGCAAACATCATCTCTGATGGCTGCGCAACTTTTAGTGGATTCCGTTGAACAAGCGATTCCAGCGAATTTTGTGGAAGATATTTTCTCCATGGCTGTCCCAGCTCATCCATATAAATAAGGCTTTTCCAACTACGTGATCTTCGGGTACAAATCCCCAGAACCTGGAGTCGGCCGAATTGTGACGGTTATCGCCCATCATGAAATAGTAATTTTGTTTGAAGGTGTAGGTGGTGATTTCTTTACCTTCGAGGTAATATTTTCCGTCCCTGGTTTCAAACGTAGGGTTGTTTTCATACTGGCGGATGGCCCGGTCGTATTGTTTGTATGTTTTATCGTTTAGGGTAACAACATCACCTGCTTTTGGAATGTATAGCGGTCCAAAAAAATCAACGGTCCATCCAAACTTTTTACCGAATTCGTAATACCCTTCGAGTGCTGAAGGATCCGGATTGGTAAATGAATCGATACGCTGAACTCCGTCCACTGATCTGAGATAAGATTTTGACTCATTGGTCAGATTTATGGTATACTCGCCCGGATTTTGTGTAGCTCCTCCTTCGAGTAAATCCAGTTTACGAATCAGCTTTTGGTTGAACACGTCTCTGCCATCGGTGCGTACGCTGTAAAAATGCTGCATCTTCTCCGGATTCTCAGCGGCAACTCCATTGATGTAAACCTGCTGATTGATTACCTGTAAAGTATCACCGGCAATACCGAGACAACGCTTGATATAATTTTCCTTCTTATCGACGGGCCTTTCATTTTCGTAGGGGTAATTGAATACCACCACATCGTTATTTTTTATTTTTTGAAAACCGGGCAGTCGCAGGTAAGGCATCGTGAATAAATTGAGGTACGATTTTCCTCCGGTAACCGGCATGGTATTGTGGGCAAACGGAAAGGATATTGGTGTCATTGGTGCCCGGGCTCCATAATTCACTTTGCTCACAAACAGAAAATCTCCGATCAACAACGACTTCTCCATGGATGAAGTAGGAATGGTATAAGCCTCAATAAAGAAGGTACGGATCAGGGTTGCTGCTACTACCGCAAAGGCAATGGCATCAACCCATTCGCGGGTACGCGATTTGCGCTTGTACCGGTTGATAAACCAATAATAGCCAATGATGGCAACCTGAATAAAGGTCCAGAAGGCGATCCCGGTCAAAATACCCAGGGAAGTAAAAATAGTCATCACCAACAGGAAAAAAGTATTGATCCCTCCCATCAACCAGAAACTGAATCGTTCCCGTTTGTTTAAGAGAGCATAAAATGCGGAAGCTTTTTCTGAAAGATTAAAATTACCTGATTGCTTTATCGACATGCTGTTTGTGTTTGATTGGTTAACGGAGCTTTATCCCTTTCATTACCCTTCTTTGATAAGTGGCTAAAAACTGTATTCAACGGAAAAAAGTTGAAGCGGATTGGAATCAGAGGTTAAGGATATCGTCCATGGTATAGATTCCTTTTTTGCCGATAATCCATTCGGCAGCTAACACCGCACCTTTGGCAAATCCGTAACGCGATTTGGCTTTATGAATGATTTCAATTTCATCGATGACCGATTCGTAAACCACCGCATGATCTCCGGTAACATCGCCTACGCGTTTCGATTCAATCAATAATTCATTGGGCTTCACGCTTTGCGAAGGCATGTTTTCATTGTACAGCAAACGGCCCTTCCATTCTGTTTTGTGTTTTACTTCATGCAGAATTTGTTTGGCCAGGGTTAAGGCTGTACCACTCGGATGATCCTTCTTCTCGGTATGATGCACTTCTTCAATCATCACATCGTACTCGGGTTGTTCGCTCATCATTTTTGCCAGGATACGATTGAGCTTATAAAAGATATTTACACCAATGCTGTAATTGGTAGAATGCACCATTGCCTGACCTTCTCCGAGACATTTCTCTTTGATAAAATCAAACTGATCGTACCAACCGGTGGTTCCAACCACAATGGGCACTTTTGCTTCAAAACATTTAAGGATATTATCGACAGCTGCCGATGGCATACTGAAATCTATGGCTACATCTACATTTTGCAAACTGATAGGCATAAAGTCGTATGCATTTTCAAGATTTACTTTATAAACGATTTCATATCCTTTCGAGGTTGCAATCTTCTCAATGGCTTTACCCATTTTACCATAACCTAACAGTGCTATTTTCATTTAGAGGGATGCGTTTTTCTGAGTGAATGGTGTGCGTTTCATTTGGTCGTGGTTTTAACGGATTTTTTATTTGATTAAAAGATTAACCTGAATGCCTGCACATGCAAATTGACTATTGGGTAAATACGCAGGTTGTACTTTCAAAGATAAGTCATCATTTATATCAAATTCAAGTAAATGTGCCTCAACGGAAGCATCCATAATTTGTAATGTATATACAATGATCAATCCCAGAAAAGCTTCATCGCGGGCCTGACGGTAACTATCGCGGATTATTTTCAAGGTTGGTGTTTGAAACTTGTCGAAACGCTCATCGCCGTTAACCGTTGCTCCCGTAAGGGTACGGTACTTATATGCTTCCCTGAAATCGTTGTAATTGTCGTTATAGAAAAATACGCTGTATGCAAAAAGTCCACCTGCTCCATAGATAACAGGTACTTTCCACCACCAGTTTTTACCGTTGTATACCTGACCGGCTCCCGGAAGTACCGCAGAAAGGAGCGCTGCCCGCGCCGGAGAACGTTTACGTGAACCGGTTTTGAGTGTATTACTGCCTGTTGCCTGTTGCGCCCGGGTTCCTTCAACGAAGAAACAGAGCAAAGCACCCACTAGTAGCAATTTAAACCCCTGTCGCATGAACCACAAAGGTAGGGTTTAGTTCAATAAAATGACAGGTTTCGATCCGGTTAACCGATCAACTCGAGAATACGTTGCAAATCAGATTGGGAGCGAAACGGAATTTTGATCGCTCCGCGACCCTTTTCGTCGGCTTTGATTTGAATGCGTGTCTCCAGTTTATCGCTCAGCAATTGCTGAAACTCGATCAGGTTTTTAGAGGCCGGTTTGGTCGCAGGTTTACCGTCCTTCTTCACTTTATCGGTACTTACCTGTTCACGAACGAGGCTTTCTACATCTCGTACACTCATTTCCATGGCAAGCATTTGTTCCAGCATCCACTCTTGTTTCTGCGGATCATCCACACTGATAATGGCACGCGCATGTCCCATGGAAATTCTGCCTTCTTTCAAAGCCAATTGAACCGGGTCGGGCAATTTGAGCAGACGGAGGTAATTGTTTACGGTCGAACGATTTTTACCCACACGGTCTGCCAGTTCTTCCTGATTGAGGTTGCATTCATCGATCAGGCGTTTGTAGCTCAGTGAAATTTCTATCGGATTGAGTTCCTCGCGCTGAATATTTTCGATGAGTGCCATCTCCAGCATTTCCTGATCGTTGGCCACACGCACATAAGCCGGAATTCTGGATAATCCTGCCAGAATGGAAGCACGCGTACGCCGTTCACCGGAAATGATCTGGTAACTGTCGTAACCCATTTTACGAATGGTAATGGGTTGAATAACACCATGCACCTTGATGCTTTCGGCCAGCTCGTTTAATGCTTCATCGTTAAAATCGGAACGGGGTTGAAAAGGATTGGCCTGGATCTGGCTGATCAGTACTTCGCTGATGGCGTTTACAGGTTTGCTTTCATTGGTGGTAATATCGGTATTGGCATCCTGCAATAAGGCGCTCAGTCCCTTACCCAGGGCATTTCGTTTAATCGGGTTACTCATTTCAATTTAAAATTTGTGGTTCAAACATATCCATCTTCGTCATTCCGTTTTTTTGCAGCAACTCTTTGGCCAGGTTCAGGTAATTGATGGTGCCTTTGCATTCGGCATCGTGTGTAATTACCGGCTTACCAAAACTTGGTGCCTCACTCAGACGTGTATTGCGTTGAATGATGGTATCGAATACCAGTTGTTGAAAATGCATTTTCACTTCTTCTACCACCTGATTCGATAAACGCAAACGCATATCGTACATGGTAAGCAGCAAGCCTTCAATCTGCAAATCGGGATTCAGACTCGATTGTACAATTTTTACGGTATTGAGCAATTTGCCCAAACCTTCCAAGGCAAAATATTCGCACTGTACCGGAATGATCACGGAGTCGGAAGCCGTAAGCGCATTGGTAGTAATTACACCCAGAGAAGGAGAACAATCCACAATAATGAAATCGTAATCGTTCTTTATTTTACTGAGCGCGTGCTTCATGATGCGTTCGCGGTTGGGCAGGTTGATCAGTTCGATCTCGGCACCCACCAGATCGATATTGGATGGAAGGATATCGAGAAATTCAATTTCTGTTTTCAGAATGGTGTCCTGAATTTGTGCATCGTTGATCATCAACTCATACAATCCCAGCCGGATATTTTTTGGATCGAAACCCAGGCCCGAGGTGGTATTGGCCTGTGGATCCGCATCCACCACCAGGGTTTTAAATTCCAATACCGCCAGACTGGCTGCAAGGTTGATGGCCGTAGTGGTTTTACCCACACCCCCTTTTTGATTTACAATGCTGATAATTTTTCCCATGTGTTATAATGCTATTTCTGTTCCGATAGGTAATAAGTGTAATTCTTTTTGGTTCTGTTTAAAATGTGAAACTGCTTTCTTGTGATCCAGCTGAATCAGCCCAAAGGTATCGTAATGCATGCCAATTATTTTGTTGCAACCGATCATATCTGCGGCACGGTTGGCATCTTCATACCCCATCGTAAAATTGTCGCCCAAAGGCAAAATGGCCCAATCGGGTTTGTAATATTCTCCGATCAGTTTCATGTCTTGCGTGAGTGCAGTATCGCCGGCATAGTAGAGGCATTTGCTTTCGGTCTGTAAAATATAACCGGCGGCAACACCGGCGTAGGTTCCATCGGCCAGCGAACTGGAATGTGCCGCAAAAGTCATTTTCAGTTTTCCGAATTCAAATTCACGGCTCCCTCCTACATTCATCGGATGCGCTTGGGTATATCCCTGCTTATTCAGCCACGAATAAATCTCCCAGCTGGCAATCACTGTGGCCGAAGTCCGCTCAGCCATGTACATGAGGTCACCTGTATGATCATCGTGTCCGTGTGAAACCAGAATATAATCGGCTTCAATGGCATCGATATCAATACCCGCATCAGCAGCAAGAGTATTTCCCCGGATAAACGGATCGAATACCAGTAACTTACCGTTGACCTGTAATTGAAAGCACGAATGGCCGAGATACCTTAATTTCACTTAAAATGATTGTTTTTTCCCCAACCGGGAATTCCAAATTAAAGGAACGGAACTGAGCACTTGTACACGCACTATCAACAGGGGTGTGTATTACTTTTTATGTTGATGAATAGCGAGTTAGAATGGTCAATAAAATATTACTTGGATGATAATAAAAACCATAAAATGCGTGCTTCATTTTACTGGTTTTTCATAAACGCTTAGCACTTAGAACTTATCTCAAAATGCTCCGCTCATACACTCCAATTACACATTGAACCTGAAGTGCATGATATCTCCATCGTTCACCACATATTCTTTTCCTTCTACACCTAATTTGCCTACATCGCGGCAGGCCGATTCGGAACCGTACTGAATAAAATCGTTGTAACGAATTACTTCGGCGCGGATAAATCCTTTTTCAAAATCGGTATGAATCACCGCAGCAGCCTGAGGCGCTTTTGTTCCGCGGGTGATGGTCCAGGCACGCACTTCCTGTACTCCGGCTGTAAAATAAGTGATGAGATTCAACAAGGCATAAGCTTCGCGAATGAGCTTGGTAACACCTGATTCCTTCAATCCCAGATCCGCTAAAAATGCCTGACGGTCTTCGTAGCTTTCCAATTGTGTAATTTCAGATTCGATCGCGGCACTGATGACCAATATCCCTGCATTCTCGCCTGCTATGGCCTTCTTCACCTCCTCAACATATTGATTACCGTTAACTACCGATCCTTCATCCACATTGCATACATACAAAACCGGTTTATCGGTCAGCAGAAAAATATCCTCTACATTTTTTTTCTCATCCTCGGTTACGGCAAGACTTCGCACCGATTGGCCCGACTCGAGATGCGCTTTGTATTTCAACAGTGCAGCCTCTGATTTGGCGGCATCTTTATCGCCTGTTTTAGCTGCGCGGGCAATGCGTTGCAATTTGCGATCAACCGATTCGAGGTCTTTCAATTGCAATTCGGTATCAATGATTTCCTTATCGCGAACCGGGTTTACCGATCCGTCGACATGAATGATATTGTCGTCGTCGAAACAACGCAATACATGCAATATCGCATCGGTTTCACGGATATTGGCCAGAAACTGATTTCCCAATCCTTCTCCTTTGCTTGCTCCTTTTACCAAACCGGCAATATCCACGATCTCTATGGTGGTTGGCAGGATGCGTTGCGGGTTGACTAATTTAGCCAGCTCATTCAAACGATCGTCGGGTACCGTAATGGTTCCGATATTGGGCTCAATGGTACAGAACGGAAAATTTGCCGCCTGTGCTTTGGCATTGCTTAAACAGTTAAACAGGGTTGATTTTCCAACATTGGGCAATCCTACTATTCCACACTTCATGTACGTTGTTTGCTTTTAAATTTATAGAAAATGAGACCCTTATTTTCCGTTGATGATCTGCTTCATGTCCGAAATAAGTTTTTCGGCCAAATGGTTGGCAGTGGCTTCCCCGGCGCTTTCGGCATAAATACGGATGATGGGTTCGGTATTGGAACGGCGCAAATGCACCCATTCCTTTTCAAACTCAATCTTCACTCCATCGATGGTATTGATTTGGTGATTTTTGTATTTGTCCTGAATGCGATCCATCAACAAATCAATATTGATTTCCGGAGTCAGTTCTATTTTTTTCTTGGCGATAAAATAATCGGGGTAACTCACGCGCAGCATCGAGCATAATTTGTCGGACTTGGCCAGATGAGTGAGAAATAAGGCTATGCCCACCATTGCATCGCGGCCGTAATGCAATTCAGGATAAATGATTCCACCGTTGCCTTCGCCACCGATAACGGCATTGGTTTCCTTCATCAGCTTCACCACATTTACTTCGCCCACTGCACTTGCACTGTATTTGCCACCGTGCTTTTCGGTTACATCACGCAAAGCACGTGTGGATGATAAATTGGAAACAGTATTGCCTTTGCGGTTTTGCAATACATAATCGCTAACAGCTACCAGGGTATATTCTTCGCCAAACATGCTTCCATCTTCGCAAACCAATGCCAGACGGTCTACATCCGGATCTACTACAATGCCCAAATCGGCTTTATTGCGTTTAACCTGATTGGAAATTTCGTGCAAATTCTCGGGCAGGGGCTCAGGATTGTGGGGAAAACGGCCATCCGGCGTGCAATAAATTTCTATCACCTCTTTAACGCCCAGTGCGCGCAACAATTGCGGTACTGCAATGCCTCCGCTCGAATTTACAGCATCAACCACAATCTTGAAGTTGGCGGCTTTGATGGCTTCTATATCCACCAATTCCAGCGCTAAAATTTTATTGATATGTTTTTGAATCCAGGTCTGATCTTGTTTGATAGTTCCCAACTGATCCACTTCAGCAAACGCAAAATCGCTGCTTTCGCCCAGCTGAAGTACTTTTTTCCCGAATTCGTCGGAAATGAATTCTCCTTCGCTGTTCAACAATTTCAAGGCATTCCATTGCTTCGGATTATGACTTGCTGTAAGAATGATCCCTCCGTCGGCTTTTTCTTCTTTCACTGCTACTTCTACGGTTGGTGTTGTAGAAAGGCCCAGGTCAATCACATGGATCCCCAGTCCCGATAAGGTGCCGGTAACCAAACGGTTGACCATATCTCCCGAGATACGTGCATCGCGGCCTACAATGAGGGTACAGGTTTTCTTTTTATCTTTAACCAGGGTGCCGAAAGCGGCGGTATATTTTACAATATCTATGGGAGTAAGTGCATCTCCGGGTTTACCGCCAATGGTACCCCGAATGCCTGAAATCGATTTAATTAAGGTCACGTATCTGCTTTTTTTTAAGGACTGCAAATTTAGGCGGTAAAGGTTTAGAAGCAATAAAAGATGATAAAACAACGGTAGAGTCAGGCAATCAGCCATTAGCACCAAATAAACCCGATGAAAATGGAAATTACTTCCTACAAAAAATACCTGCATATTATCGGGAAATGCACTTTTAAATTATTGAGATCGGAGAGCAGCTTGCATTGCAGATTCTTTCACAATCGCCGCAGATGTCTTAAACTTGCAGCATGCTCGTCAAAAAAGAATGGTTTAAAGAATGGTTTGATTCTCCTTATTATCAGGCCTTATACTGTAACCGCGACGAACAGGAAGCTGAATACTTTTTAAACAAACTCGTTCAATTTCTGAAACTGGAAGCTGGAAAACATCAGATTGCCGATCTGGCTTGCGGTCGCGGAAGACATTCGATTTACCTGAATTCGTTGGGTTTTGATGTTTGGGGTGTGGATCTCTCGGCCCAAAGCATCCGGGATGCCAAACCTTTTGAGAACGCTTTGCTGCAGTTTGATGTGCAGGATCTACGGGAATTGAAATTGAACCGCTCTTTTGATGTGGCCCTGAATCTGTTTACCAGTTTCGGGTACTTCCGGTCGATGGAGGAAAATGTAACGGTTATTCAACATATACATCGCATTTTAAAACCGGAAGGAATGCTGGTCATTGATTTTATGAACTCGCCCAAAGTGATTCAGCATCTGGTTGAACGGGAAAGTAAATCGTCCGGAGGACTGCAATTTCACATCAGCAAATGGATGGAGAACAATATCATCTGCAAAAAAATTCAGGTGGATGACGACGATACTTCTTACGAATTTACCGAACAGGTTCAGGCCTTAACTCCCGAAGATTTTCAATCGCTGTTAACACAAAACGGATTTCATGTGATGCATACTTTTGGCAATTACGATCTCCATAAATTTGTAGCTGCCGATAGCGACCGCTTTATTATTCTTGCACAGAAAAAGTGATTGATACTTTACTTGATATCGACCGCGAATGGTTTCTGGCCATTAATCAGCAAGCTCAAAACGGCTTTCTGGATTTGATTTGTCCGTTTATACGTACCCAGAGTAATTGGTATCTGGCATATGCGGTGATTATCTATTTTCTCTTTACGCATTATAAGAAGAAAGCATGGTGGTTGTTGCTGGTTGCCGTAGGTACCATTTTGTTGACAGATCAGGTCAGCTCAACATTGATCAAAAATGCTGTACAACGGTTACGGCCTTGCAACGATCCTGATTTGCGGGACCAAATCCGGTTACTGGTTCATTGCGGCTCTGGTTATAGTTTTGTTTCGGCACATGCTTCCAATCATTTTGCCGTGGCTTTGTTTTTTGGTGGCGTATTCGGACTTACACACCGCTGGGTTTGGCCACTCGGATTGGTTTGGGCTGCTTCCATCGGATTCTCACAAATTTATGTAGGCGTGCATTACCCGTTCGATGTAATTTGCGGGTCGTTACTGGGTATTTTTACCGGAGGAATCTGCCTGTTTATATTGCGTAAATATTTTCATGACCTGCTCAATCATTCATCCCATTAAACGCATCTGAAATGAAATTCTGGTATTACCTTTTATTGATTGCATTTCCACTGGCCGGTGGTATTTTAGGGTATTACACGCAATTCAACCGCAAGAGCAATCTCAAAGTGATTCTGGCCTTTGCAGGAGCTTATCTACTATCGGTTGTTTTGTTTCATCTGATTCCGCATTTGTACGAAGAAATCAGTGTGATGTCGGGCGTATTGTTACTGGCCGGATTTTTCTTCCAGGTATTTATTGAACGATACTCGCATGGTGTAGAGCACGGGCATTTACACCTGCATGAAATTAAAAAGAAAAGCCTTATTCCTTACGAAATTCTGATCAGTTTAAGTTTGCATAGTTTTATGGAAGGAATGCCTCTGGGCAGTGCATTTCTGGAAGGTGATACCGGTAAACTTTCTTTTCTCTTCGGAATTGTATTGCATGAGTTTCCTGCCGCCTTTGCTCTGGTAAGCATTTTAAAAGCAAGCCATGTTTCTGTCAGGAGGATCCCCGTTTTTATCGTTGCTTATGCTTGTATGTCGTCGGCAGGTGCGCTGAGCAGCGATTTGCTGCAGAACATAGTGGATGAAAAAATATTTACCTATCTGATGGCCTTTGTGGTAGGTACCTTTTTACATATTGCCACCACTATTCTGTTTGAAAACAGCGAGGATCACCGTTTCAGTCTGAATAAAATTGTAGCTATACTGGGTGGCATCCTGCTAGCTGTTCTGGTTAGTATGGGAATGTGATTAAAGCTTATTGCTTCATCATCAATACCGCATCAATTTTCACGGTAATTTCTTCGGCAATATTGGCAATGACCAATTTCGGAATCGTGATTTTATGATCGGCCACCATTACTTTAAATTCAGCTTTGATGGTGATCTTTTTATCCTTTACAGTAATCACGCCATTGATTACCCTTTCCCTCTCCACTCCATGAACATTGAGTTTACCGGTAACCGTAACAGGATATTCGCCGTCTTTGGTTAAATCAATTTGTTCGTTGATTTTACATTTAAACGTAGAGTTAGGATACTTTTCACTTTCTATATACTTTTCGTTGAAATGCTCCTGCATGAGTTTATTTTTAAACTCAAACGAAGGATTGGAAACACTGAAGGCCATTTCGCGTTTTTCAACGCTCAAAACGGCAAGGCATTTCTCAGAATGAGCAGAAATATCTTCGACCGGAGTGGTAGAAAAGAAACTGAGTTTACCGGATTGGGTAGAGTATAACTGGGCGCGAACACCCGAAAATGTGGCCAGTACGAGGGCGAAAGAGAGCAGGATAGATTTCATATATGTTTTATTAAATGTGGGGTTTCTATTAACTGATTTTAGCTGATGCAAGAACCTTACCACTTTTTACCCCCACTATCAAAAGAGAAGGTACGTGAAATATTAAATCCAAAACGGAGCTCGGTAAAGCCCAATGGATTCATGTTGCGGCCCACAAACTGTTGCTCTATCATTCCGGTAGCGTTGGTAAAATGCAGTTGAAATACATGTCCTCCGGTTTCGATATCAAAGCCAAAGGCAATGGCATCGTTGTACATCGGATCGCCATTGGCCAATTTAGGCTCGCTTCGTCCGTTGAGTCGTGGAATGTATTCGATATTAAACCGTGTACTGCGGCTTATTTTAATGGAAGTGCCCAAACCAATGGCATATATATCGTTGGGGGTATTGGAATTTGGAACCAGGTTGTAATGCACCAGGGTTGGCGCTACCAGTAACGACAGGTGATCATTCACTTTACGGGTAATTAAAATTTGACCGCAATAAGCCAGTCGTGAGCTGAAGAAATTGTTTCGTGTTGGATCTTCCCATGTCAATGTATTGATGGCTGTACTTCCTAAAACGGTAAGCCCAACCGGAGTACCGTTTTTTTTCTGCTGCAATAGTTTTGCTTTTACAAATCCATCATATGTTTTGCCGGATGTACTGCGACCTATCCCAACCATTACACGGTCGAGAATTCCATATTCCAGTGAAAGGCGAATGGTGGCTCCATCCAATCCGAATAAATCGTATGCGCCGTTTTTAACCGGACCGAAACGATGCTGAATGCGAAAATCGAGGTGGCGTGCTTTTACCGTTTCGTTGCTTTGCATATTCACAACCCGTGTCGATTTAAAGGTGGCATAAACCGGTGTGGGTTTGCGGGCATTGGGGTCGTCAATCATGTTCAACAGATCATCCTGTGCTCTCAATTCACCGGATATCAGAAATACAGAACAAACGATTATAAGTATTTTCATTTTGGATAACATACGTTTTAGTTATTTGGGGTTCCCTGATTAATCCATTTACGCATGGTATTGGATTCGCATATGCTGATTGGTCCGGTTGGCGGCATAGTTTTCAAATCCAGTGCGCGTGCCTGAACACGGGTAATATTGTTAACCAGTCCGGTATAGGTAGATAAATCCGGTGCCTGTGATCCGGCTACATGACAACCCGGAATAGCGCAACGATTGGCTACCAGTGGTTGAATGGTGGCTGAATAGGTAACATTGCTTGTATCACAATTGGCACCCGGGCCGTTTGGATACAATTCATCTTCTTTATCGTAATAACAACCGTTGAATGAAATCAACAGCAAGATTGCTGTAACATACAGTAAACTATAACGAACTCCTGTCATACTATTTAACTTCAATTTTTTCTGTGTTTAAACCATTTGCATTGTGTCCGTGACAGGCATTGCAACTCATATTGATATTGTTGCCCGCAATTTTCTCGGGCATATCTTCTTTGTTACCATCTACTTTGATGTAAGGAAAATACCCCCCTTTAAAATCAATAATCTTGTTGGTATAAAAATTCCCCTTGAGATCGATAGGTAAGGTATAAATTAAAGTTCCCTTCCCATCCGGCTGCGACCACAATTGTACTTCACCGCTTTTGGCTAAACCATCGTTATTGGTATATACAGTACCGGCAACGGTCCACCAGTATTCTGAAGCTTCGTCGGATGCTTTGTGATGGCACGACATACAATCCTGACCCGACTCATGGCTTTCATCATCGCCGGCCCGGCTTTCTTTCGGATCATTGTTTATTTCGTCGTAATGCGAACAACTTGTAAATGCAAAAATAAATGCGAATGCTGCGCTTAAGGCAAGCCATTTTTTCCTATTCATGTATGGACAAATATATAAGTTGTTGGGAAAAAATACCCTGACTGCAATATTTCTTACTGAATCATTAAAATTCAGAAGCTTTCATAAACGAAAGCAGTTCCTCATTGCCGGAATGGCGAATGGCCGACTTCTCCCCTTCCCACCAGTTGCGGCCTTTGTAGATGAAAATGATATTATCCCCCATTTCAAACAAACTCTTGATATCGTGTGTATTGATGATGGTGGTGATATTGTATTCGTAGGTAATTTCCTGAATCAGATGATCAATCAGGCGGGATGTTAACGGATCTAGACCGGAATTCGGTTCGTCGCAAAACAGGAATTTCGGATTGAGCGCAATGGCACGGGCAATTCCAACCCTTTTCTTCATGCCACCACTGAGCGAAGATGGAAACAGTTTATTTACATTGACCAGATCAACTCTTTTTAAACAAAAGTTTACCCGATCAATTACTTCAACTTCATTCATAGTAGTAAACATGCGCAAGGGGAAAGCAATATTATCCTCTACCGAGAGTGAATCGAACAAGGCGGTACCCTGAAACAACATCCCGATTTCTTTTCGGATCAGTTGTTTTTGCTCGTAATCGATATGGGCAAAGTCGCGTCCTTCGTATTCAATTTTCCCTTTATCCACCTGGATCAGACCTACCATGCACTTCATCAGTACACTTTTTCCGCTTCCGCTGGCACCGATTACAAAATTGCATTTGCCTTGCTCAAAATGCGCCGAAACATCAAACAATACCTGTTTGTCGCCAAAGCTTTTGTCTATATTACTTAAGGTAATCATCGGCTAAGCATCAATTCAGATAGGATATAATCAAACAAGATCACCCCGATACAACTGAACACCACTGCTTTTGTACTGGATTGCCCGACTTCCAATGCACCGCCTTGTGTTTTGTAACCGTAAAATGCCGAGAAACTGGTGATGATAAATGCAAAGGTGGTGGCTTTGGTTAAGGCAAATGTTACGGAGAATGGAATGAAATCAGCCCGCAATCCTTTTACGAACGCATCAATGGTGATCAGTTCCGATACCACTCCTGAAATGGCTCCTCCCAAAATTGAAAGGAACATGGCATAAATAACCAGCAGGGGAATGGTGATGAGTCCGGCTGTAATTTTGGGCAATACCAGGTAATTTGTTGAATTGATCCCCATGATTTCAAGGGCATCAATTTGTTCGGTTACCTTCATAGTACCTATTTCGGAAGCAATACTTGAACCTACCTTACCAGCCAATACCAAACAGGTAACGGTAGGCGAAAACTCGAGAATATTGGAATCACGTACAATGCGTCCGATGAGGTATTCAGGTACCAGGCCGGAAACCAGCTGATACCCGATCTGAATGGTAGAAACGGCTCCGGTAAAAATGGAAATAAGCGAAACAATGCTGAATGACCCCACTCCGATGGAATACATCTCCGTGAATGTTTGTTTGATAAAAATTCTGAACTTTTCGGGTCGGGCGAAAAGGCTTTTCAGAAACAAAAAATATTCCCCCAGGAATTCTATTAATCTCATGAAATATTGAACAGTGGTATTAAGTGCAAATGAACAGCATTTTTTTTTACCATGTAAATATAGCTTGTTCGGCTTAATTTTGAACCCGCTGAAAAATTATGCCTGAAAAAATCATTGTTGTAACGGGATGCACCCGTGGAATCGGAAGAGCGGTTTGCGACCTTTTTATCTCCAAAGGATTTCACATCGCCGGGTATGCCCGCAATGTGAAAGATCTGGAAGACATGCGTGCGGTATATGCCAGGGATTATCCGCAACAACAAGTATTGCTCGAACAAGCCGATGCTACCATAAAAGCCTCCGTAGACAAATTTGCCGGTAATGTGGTTTCGAAATTTGGTAAAGTTGATATCCTGCTGAACAATGCAGGTTATTTTTTACCCGGCAGCATTATGAAAGAACCTGAAGGAACCCTGGAAACCATGATGGCTACCAATGTATATAGTGCCTATCATATTACCCGCGCTTTGGAGGGATGCGTGAAACAACATATCGTTAATATGTGCTCCATTGCCAGTCTGGATGCTTACGAAGCAGGAGCATCGTATACGATTTCCAAATTTGCCATGCTGGGATTCAGCAAACAGTTGCGGCAAGAATTAATCGCTACCGGAATTAAGGTAACTTCCATTTTACCGGGTGCTGTAAGAACCGATTCGTGGAAAGATGTTGACCTTCCTGCATCCCGCTTCGTTCAGGCCGGTGATATTGCAGAAACAATTTATACGGTTTGTTGTTCCCTTTCTGCAGGAGCAGATATTGAAGAAATTGTAATTCGTCCACAACAAGGTGATATTTAAAAAGCATCCCAGATGACCAAATCACTCTCCACTTTTGATAAACGTTATTGCGAAAGTCTGACCGCTTATTCGCGCAGAAAGACGCGTACCGTTGAGATCGGCGACCTGCGTTTGGGCCATTTGCATCCGATCCGGATTCAAAGCATGACCACAACGGATACAATGGACACCCGTTTATCGGTTGAACAAATACAACGCATGGTGGATGCCGGTTGCGAATTGGTGCGCCTTACTGCACCCAGCATACGCGAAGCACAAAATCTGGAAGTCATTAAAAAAGAATTGCACCGACGCGGGATAAAAGTTCCACTGGTGGCCGATATTCATTTTACACCCAATGCAGCCGAAACCGCAGCACGTATTGTGGAGAAAGTGCGCATTAACCCGGGCAATTATGCCGACAAAAAGAAATTTGAACAGATTGAATACGGCGACACTGAATACGAAGCTGAGCTGGAAAGGATCCGTGAAAAATTTACACCACTGGTTAAGATTTGTAAAGAATACGGCACCGCGCTTCGCATTGGTACCAATCACGGATCACTGAGCGATCGTATTATGAGCCGGTATGGAGATACTCCGGAAGGCATGGTAGAAAGTGCCATGGAATTTTTGAGGATCTGCGAAGATCAGCAGTTTTACAATATTGTACTTAGCATGAAATCGAGCAACCCGAAAGTAATGGTGGAAGCTTACCGATTGCTTGTAAATACTATGGATCGCAACGGTATGCAATATCCGCTGCATCTTGGGGTAACCGAGGCCGGAGAAGGAAATGACGGTCGCATCAAATCGGCTTTGGGGATTGGAGCTTTGCTGGAGGATGGCATTGGCGACACCATTCGTGTATCCCTCACCGAAGATCCGGAATTTGAAGTTCCGGTAGCGCGGAAATTGGTTAACCGGTATGAAAACCGGGCCGGACATGACCCCATTCCTTTTGCATTAACGGATGAAGCTTTACTGGATCAATTCGACCCTTTTCATTTTGAAAAAAGAACAAGCAGGGAAATACGCAATTTTGGCGGACATCAGGTACCACGTGTGATTGCTGATCTGTCGGACCACAGTTGCACAGAACCTTCGCATCTTAAACCGTTTGGATACACGTACCATGAACCAACGGATAAATGGCATATGAGTGATTTGGGCTGTGATTATATATACTTTGGTACCAAAGCACCTGCCTTTATGCTCCCGGCAGGACTCAAAGGCGTTTACGATTTTGGCATCTGGATGGGGCTTACCGATAAAACCCATGCTTTTCCGGTGTTTCGCAAGCACGAACTCGAGAAGCGAAATACAGGATCTTCAACCTTAAATTTTTTGTGGCTGAGTACGCAAGAAATGGATTCCGCTTTGTTGGAAAAACTTACCGGCTTAACCAATTGGGTATTAATTCTGGAATCTTCTCATATGCATAAGGTAGCTGATCTGAACAATGCTTTTGCCCGACTTAAATCACTACATATTACGCTTCCGGTAGTTATTGCAGGAATTTCGGATGAGAAAGAATCCGAGACCTGGATGTTGTATACTTCCACCGATTTGGGAACCCCTATGATCAACGGATGTGGGGATGGTGTATTCATTCGTGCACCACATATTGATCAGACATTAAGCAACCAGATAGCCTTTGGGATCTTGCAGGCTGCCCGGACACGCATCACCAAAACTGAATATATCAGTTGCCCGAGTTGTGGCCGTACCCTGTTTGATTTGCAGGAAACGACCGCCCTGATTCGCAGCCAGACCGACCACCTGAAAGGAATTAAAATAGCCATTATGGGATGCATTGTAAACGGACCGGGCGAAATGGCTGATGCGGACTACGGGTATGTAGGCTCAGGGCCGGGCAAGATCACCCTATACCGGGGTAAAGAAATAGTCAAAAAAGGGGTGAATAAAGACACTGCGGTGGCTGAATTGATCGGACTGATCCGCGAAGACGGGAACTGGACTGAACCTCAGCTACATAATTGATGCAACCTATTCCCTATTGAGGGTATCTTTGTCCTTGAAATAAGATTAGGCTAAATGAGATTTTTCTTTATTTTTGCCCCCTTTGTAATAAAACACTAAAAACACACAATCAATACTATATGAAAAAGTTAATCTTTACCATTGCATCTGTTGCCGGAATTACCGGAATGGCTCTGGCACAAAAAATGCCTTTGCCTGTTGAACCCAAGATCCAAATTGCCAATTCGATCGAAAAAACAAAATCGAACAACGCAAATAAAATCAACATTTCCGATTGGTATATGAATACGGATATGGCTGCAGGTACTAATATCGGAAGCAGCTTAACCAGTAATTTTACATTTATGTACGCAGATACAAATGCCAAGTTGATGTATCAAAGCGGAGATATTGCACATCCGGTTTGGATGAGCTACGGACATGTAATGGATCCAAAAGACGACGTAATCAGTCAGACTACCAATCCATTGATTCAGCTTTCCAAATTTGTTTCTTACAATTTTGATTCAATCCGTTTTCCATTTGCTTACATACGCCACGTGGATTCTTTGAGCGATGGTGTTGGCGGAATGCTTCCGGTTGTTGATACATTGTATGTTTATTATTTCAGAAGCACAAACATTACAAAAACCAACTTCACCGGTGGTGCAAAAGATAAAGTATCGTTGATCCGTTATGATCACGCGAATAAAACTGCCCGTACATTTTTTGCAGTTGATACCTTGTTGTTAACCAAAGATGATTCAACCGGTATCAGCAATACCAATGGTTTCGAAAGCAGTTTCACCATTAAGGTTGTTACTCTTGCTCCTCCGGTTCCTGTTAGTATCAATGTAAACGGTGGTTTAGATACCAATAACCTGGTTGGCGTATCGCTGGTATTTAAATCAGCTGTACCTACCATTACCAATGGCGGCGCCGACACTATAGCTTTGCTTATGCAGCAGGATCCTGCAAATTTCCCGAACCAAAAAAGAGGAAATTGCCTTGGATTCCGTTACCTGCGTAATTCCAATGATCAAACCAGCCTGAGCAATCCAACTTATTACAATTTATCACAGTTTATGCCGAACTGGAATGGTTACGGACAGAATGCAAACTGGAATGGAGTGTATGTAGCAGGTAATGCTTTCGTATCTGATCTGTTTGCCGATATGGATTTCCATCTAACCACTACTTCCGACAACGTAGGAATTTCTGAAATCAACAACGACGAATTTGCGATGAGCAATGTTTATCCTAATCCTGCAAAATCAAGCGAAAAAGCAGTACTTGCCTTTAATTTAACCAAGACTTCTACTGTAAATGTATCGATCATTAACCTGGTAGGTCAGCAAGTAAAAGCCGGTTTCAGCAAATCGTTTGAAAGCGGTGCACATGCCGAATTTTTAGACCTGAGCGGATTAAAAGCAGGTGTATATTTTGTAAACATGACTGTGAATGGAAGCAGCATCAGCAAAAAACTGACTGTAACTGAATAAGTTCAACCCTCACTCATACTGCAAAACCCCTCCAAACCGGAGGGGTTTTGTGTTTATAAGGGACTTTGAAAGAAAATTGGAGTGGATTTGTTTTTAAGCACAGGGCTTCATATCTTTGCCGTCCTTTAAATAACTAATAAATAATACAAACATGTTTGCAATAGTGGAAATCGCTGGCCAACAGTTCAAAGTAGAAAAAGACCAAACTCTATACGTGCATCGTTTGCCGCAAGAGGAAGGCGCCAGCATTGATCTGAACAACGTGTTGTTGCTTGACAACAACGGAAAGGTAACCATTGGACTACCTACAGTAAGCGGAGCTTCTGTGAAAGCCAAAGTACTCAATCACCTGAAAGGGGATAAAGTTCTTGTTTTCAAGAAAAAACGCAGAAAAGGTTATCGAAAAATGAACGGACACCGTCAGTATCTGACCAAGATCCAGATCGAAGCCATTCAAGCTTAATTATTAACCGATTAAACATAAAAAACCATGGCACATAAGAAAGGCGTCGGTAGTTCGAAAAACGGTCGTGAATCCCATAGTAAACGTCTGGGCGTTAAGATTTTTGGTGGTCAGCATGTGATTGCTGGCAATATCATCGTGCGCCAGCGCGGAACCAAACATCATCCCGGCGATAATGTTGGAATTGGAAAAGACCATACATTGTTTGCACTCGTAGAAGGTAAAGTAGTTTTCAAAAAGAAAGCCAACGACCGCTCATACGTTTCGATTGAACCAAAGGCAGAAGCACCAACGGCTCAAGCTTAACCGATTCAAAATCGCATTAACTGGTCCTGCATGCAAATGCAGGACTTTTTTTATGCCTTCTTTGGTTATAAGAATCCAAACTGCGAAAATAAAGAGAGGCTTTTTCTACAGTAGCGTGAATAGTTCCCTGCTTGCTCTTGTTCTGAAAAACTCTATTTTGCAAGTATGGAGGTGCTGCTAAACCAAAAGAAAATAACCTGGGCATGGACCATGTATGATTGGGCCAACTCGGTGTTTTCATTAACCATTGCTACAGCCATATTCCCACCCTATTTTGAAGCCGTTACCAAGGCAGCAGCCATTTCACAGGGAGCAAACCCGGCCGGACCATTTGATATAACCATCTGGGGATGGCAACTCAATAATTCATCGGCCTATTCGTATGCGTTGTCGCTGGGATTTTTGTTGGTTACCATAATTAGTCCGATCCTTTCGGGTATCGCCGATACAACCGGGAACAAAAAAATATTCCTGAAATTCTTCTGTTATCTGGGTTCTTTATCCTGCATCGGATTGTTTTTTTTTAATGAACAAAGCATACCACTTGGATTGGCCTTATTTGTACTGAGTGTTCTGGGATTTGGAGGCAGTATTGTGTTTTACAATGCATATCTGCCGGAGATTGTGAGCGAAGACCGGTACGACCGCGTAAGCGCCCGTGGCTTCTCCATGGGCTATATCGGAAGCGTGATTCTGCTGGTATTTAATCTTGTTACTTTGTTAAAGCCCGAATGGTTTTTTGCAGTTCAGGCATATGCTGATGAACTCATGCAAAATGGAACCGAACCGGTTATTGCTATGCAGCAAGCCAAAGATCATTATGTAAATCTATCGAGCCGATTGTCTTTTGTGAGCGTCGGATTATGGTGGATGGGATTTGCACAGATTCCGTTCCGTTATTTACCCGACACCCTGAAAACGGCAGATAATGCTGAGGGAAATGTAATCGGAAAAGGATGGCGCGAACTTAAAAAAGTATATACTGAAATACGCTTAAACAATGCACACAATCACCTGAAGCGATTTCTGTGGGGATTCTTCTTTTTGAGTATGGGTGTTCAAACGGTAATGTATGTGGCCAGTTTGTTTGGAGCGCAGGTGTTGAATCTACCAACCCAGGATCTCATTATTACCATCCTGCTGATTCAATTGATCGGCATTGCGGGTGCCTGGCTTTTTTCCAGAATCTCGGAACGTATTGGAAATATTTATGCCTTGCTGATCATGGGCATTATTTGGGTTGGAATTTGTGTTGGTGCCTATTTTATTACAACAGCTTACGAATTTTACCTGATCGGAGCTGTGGTTGGAATGGTTATGGGAGGTATTCAATCTATTCTCAGATCGACCTATGCCAAACTAATTCCCGACGCCACAACCGATCATGCTTCGTATTTCAGCTTTTATGATGTAACCGAAAAGGTGGCCATTGTATTGGGAACATTCTGTTACGGGCTCATAATTGAATTGACCGGTAACATGCGTAATTCAGTTATCTCACTTTTGATTTTCTTTGTAATCGGATTGTATTTTATGGCACGTATTAAAAACTTCAAAACATTCCATCCTTAAATATGAAGATAGACCTCTTTATTCCTTGCTATATCGACCAGTTCAGGCCTCAAACGGGCTTCAACATGGTGAAGGTTCTGGAGAAAGCCGGGTGTCAGGTCAATTATCATGCGGAACAAACCTGTTGCGGGATGGCGGCCTTTAATGCCGGTAACTGGGATGATGCACGCGAAGTAGGTGAAAAATTATTACGTGAAGTTTCCAATAATAACCTGGTTTGTCCGGGTGCAACCTGTGTTGGTATGATCCGAAACTCATACGATCTGCTCTTTCAAAATTCTTCTTTTCACAACAAATACCGTCAACTGCAAAAACGAACGTTTGAATTGAGCGAATTTTTGGTGGATGTGCTGAAGGTTACTGAACTGGGTTCGATATTGTATGGTAAAGCTACTTATCATGATGCCTGCAGTGCCCTGAGCGAATGCGGAATAAAAAGTCAACCCAGAACGTTACTCAAACAGGTGCAGGGACTGGAATTGATTGAAATGGCAAACCCGGAAGCCTGTTGCGGATTCGGGGGATCTTTTTCTGTGAGAAACGAGCCTACTTCTATTGCACTGGGAGAACAAAAGGTTGAACAAGCTTTAACTACGGGTGCCGAATATATAATCAGCACAGACTACTCTTGCCTTATGCACCTCGAATCGTATATTCAGAAAAAGGGAATCAATCTTAAGGTAATGCATATTGCTGATGTGCTTGCGCAGGGGTTGTGAGAAGGGTATTTAGCTTTACATTTCATTATTCTTGCATTGATGTTCAACCGCGTTGCGGTTGTGGGTTTTTGGGTCATTCTAGAATTATGAAGGTTGAACCGCGTTGCGGTTTCTGGTTCTGGTTGGAAGTCTTTAGCTTTTATGAATTTCTTCGTTAACACTTCCAACTTCACATCATTACCATGACTGAGGTAATCCCCCGCTTTGCTATATTGAGTGAAGGTTGAACCGCGTTGCGGTTGTGGGTCTTTAGGGTATACTGCTTTATTGATGATGAAACGCTTTGCGGTTCCTATTGTAAAAAAGAATTAAGTTAAGTTGTTACTATTAATAAACTCTTAAAAGTTAAATCTGCTCAGGCGGAACGGGATTTTAACTTTGAAAATGGAGAGTTTTTTGGGTAACTTGCCTTTTCGAACCACTATAAACCATTCTTTATACTATTACCATATGATGCAGAAATATTTACTTCCAATAACCATACTGGCTTTTACAAGTATGTACATTCCGGCGAATGCACAATCCGGTGATCCGTTTGATGCGCAAAAATTCCGCGTCACTCAACCTGCTCAGGCAGTAAATATGCCTGTTTCTCAAACTATTCGGTATACCCCAACACCGGAAGCTGCAACATTCATACGTAAACCGTTCACACCTTCTCTCGGATTTGGTGAAAACGCTTCCATATTTGAGAACCATGATGCTGCCGTTGCCTACCTGAATTATTGTTCACCTGAACTGGGCATAACGGATCTTGGTGATCAGTTTGTGGTGAGCCAAACAAAAAGCGATGCTTTGCAAACCACGCATATTCGAATGCATCAGGTTTATAAAGGAATACCAGTAGTTGGAGGAGAATTGATACTGCATGCACGTAACCAGTCTTTTGAAATGGTGAATGGAACCTGCATTCGTGATGAATTTCCTGAAAAACTAACTCCATCCGTTTCCATGCAAAGTGCATTGAAAATTTCCACAGATGAAGTAAAACAACACAGCAATATTCGTGAATTAACAGCTGAAGAAAAAAGTTTACTCCGTTACGCCGGAGCCACATCTTCCTTGGTATTTTACAATCTGCCTTTAAAAAATATCAGTAATGTACTGGCCTGGCATATTATACTTCGGCCAAACTTCATCGACCAGTGGGAACTTTTTGTGGATGCACAAACCGGATTTATTCTGCATAGTTCCAATAAGACCTGTGCTGCCGACGGCCCCAAAACTACCGTGGCGTCCGACATCAACAGCATCAGCCGGAATATCAATACTTATCAGATTGACACAAATTACTATCTGATTGATGGATCCAAATCGATTTTCAATCCCAATTCACTTATTCCTGCCAGACCCGAAGGAGCAATGTGGACACTGGATGCATTGAATACTGAAGCCTTAACCATTTCGCAGGTTTCCAATACCGATAATTCATCATGGTCGCCAAAAGCGGTATCGGCTCACTATAATGCGAGTACCGTTTTTGACTATTTCAAAAACACGCATGGACAGACTTCTATTGATAATCAGGGAGGAAATATGGTTTCCATTATCAATGTAACTTTACCGGGTGGAGTGCCCCTGGATAATTTATTCTGGAATGGTCAGGCCCTGTTATACGGAAATGGTAATGTTCAGTTTCGTCCGCTGGTGGGTTCTCTGGATTTAGCCGGACATGAATTTACCCACGGTATAATCCAAACGATGGCTAATCTGGATTATCAGGGTCAATCCGGCGCTATCAACGAATCATTGGCAGATGTTTTTGGTTGTATGCTCGATAAAGGCGATTGGCTCATTGGAGAAGATGTAGTAAAATCAAGCGCTTATCCAAGTGGTGCGCTTCGCAATATGCAGGAACCACATAATGGTACAACACAAGGAAATTTAGGTTGGCAACCCAATCATATGTCGGAGTATTATACCGGAACCGATGATAACGGAGGTGTACATTTGAATAGTGGTATCTTGAACAAGGCTTACTATACTTTATCCAACACCATTACTGCAAACAAAGCAGAGAAGATTTATTTCCGCGTATTAAGTACGTACCTTACCCGCCATTCGGGTTTTTATGATTTGCGTGATGCGGTTATACAAGCGGCGGCTGACTTATATGGAGGACTTACTTCTCCTGAAGTTACTGCTGCAAAAGCAGCTTTTGATCTGGTGGGTATCTTCGATAACGGCAATGGATTGAACTATGCACTTGACTTGCAGCCTATAGCTTCAGGTACAGATAAATTACTGACCTATGATCCAAACTATTTTAATACATCGCGTCATAATTTATATCTGACAGATGGTACCAACCCAACTCCACTCTCCAATACACCAGCCCGCTGTATTCCTAGCGTAACAGACAATGGAAGCTTTTGTGTATTTGTTGATACACTTGGAAAAATTCGTAAAATGGATCTGGTCGGCCCTCCAAACGAAACCATTCTTTCACCCGGTTTATCGAATTTTGCTGCAGTTGCTGTCTCTAAAGATGGCTCCAAACTGGCGGCAGTTACCACGCTTGCCGACACCTCCATGTATATTTATTCGTTCCAGAGCAACAGCTGGACCCAATTCAAAGTCTATCATCAAACGAAAACACAGGGGGTAAATTCTCCCGGTTTGCAATTTATCGGATCACTCGAATGGGATTATAGTGGCGAGCAGGTACTTTTTGATGCACGGTATACACTTGGCGACTCGTTGCATTTTTGGGATATTGGAACAATACATGTTTGGAACAATCAGACCAATTCTTCAGGGTCTGGCAGGGTAACTAAATTGATCAGTCAATTGCCAACCTCAGTTAGTATTGGCAACCCGCGTTTTGCACGCAATTCACCTTATATTATTACTTATGATTGGTTTAACCGGATTGACAGCACCTTTGCAATTATGGCAAAAAATTTGTTAACCGGTGCTTCCGGTTTGATTACAACAAACAACATGTTGGGCAATCCTACTTATGATCGAACTGATCAATATTTAATCTATTCCACTTATGATGGTTCCTTGCAGGATACTGCAATCTGGAGCATCGAATTAAGTGGTACAAAAATAGAAGCATCCGGTGCTCCAAATATTTTAGTTCCACACCAAAAATGGATGAATTGGTTGGCATTTGGTGACCGCAAATTGTACAATACAGACAAAGCGCTGATCAGTTTTCAGTTAACATCCCTGAATCCAAAAGTGTCCGGTATTCTAATCGGCGATTCTGTTTTACTCAGGGTTCCCGAAACAGCCGTGTTGACCAATCAAACAGCTGACTTTGTAACCAGTCCGTTTTCCGTTGTGGATATTGGCACAACCAGACAATTTAGCGGTACAACCAAAAACAATTTCACTTCGCCTGTTATTTACCGGGTTATAGCACGCGATAACACTGCAAAACAATACACCATCATTGCTCAAAAACCGGGCAACAGTAAAGAAATTACAGCATTTAGTTTTCCGGATCTGAGTCCTGTTGTGCATGGTGAAATCCTCAACGATACCATAACCCTGCGTGTACCCAATACCACAGATGTTACACTCCTGCGGGCTGTTTATACAGCATCGGCATTTGCAAAAGTTAAAGTGAATAATGTGGTACAACAAAGCGGAGTTACCATCAACGACTTCTTTGAACCTGTGATATACAATGTAACTGCATATGACAGTACTGAACGCAACTATACGGTTATAGTGAAGTTTAATACCGGACTGAATGACCTCATGCATGCTGCAACCCTAAACCTGTATCCGAATCCTACCCATGACCGTATTTATTTTGGAATTAAAGGAAAGGTAAACTATGCTGTTCTTGATATGTATGGCAGAGAAGTGATGTTTGGTGCAACAACAGAAGGAAATATAAATGCCTCTAACCTTGCTCAAGGTGCATATATAGTGCGCATTGAGCAAGATGGTAGCATGTATACCGGTAAGCTGTTTAAACTGGATTAAGGTAACAGGTAACTTTGTTCATCCGTGTCTTTTGATGATGATTCATTCAAAAGAGTTATAACGTTAAAAAAAATTACGCTGTAACATTTTATACCCGTAAACTTGTGCCGGTAATTTTATACGTATGACCCGCATTGGTTACGAAACGCTGCTCCATTTCTGTCAACGCATTTTTGCAATAAACGGAATGCCTCCGGAAGATGCACAACTTGCAGCAGATGTATTACTTTCAGCCGATTTAAGAGGAATTGATTCACATGGCGTAGCACGTTTATCCGGATACCTGCGTTTGCTCGATGCAAAGCGTGCCAATTTCAAACCCGATTGGAAAGTAATTCATGAAACTCCATCGACAGCTTGTATAGATGCCGATTCAGGACTTGGTTTAACCATTGCACCAAAAGCCATGAAACTAGCTATGGATAAAGCAAAAGTTGCCGGGACGGGTTGGGTCGCCATTCAAAATTCCAATCATTTTGGTATTGCAGCCTATCATGCCATGCTGGCTTTGCCCGAAGATATGATTGGTATTGCCATGACCAATGCCAGTCCATTGGTAGCCCCTACTTTTAGCAAAGAGCGGATGCTGGGAACCAATCCCATTTGTTATGCTTTCCCGGCAAAAAAATACCAACCCGTTGTGATTGATATGGCCACCTCGGCAGCAGCCAATGGCAAACTTGAAATTGCCCAGCGCAGTGGAAAATCCATTCCGGCCAATTGGGTGCAATCCAAAGATGGTGATGCCTCGCTTGACCCCGACGAACTAAAAAAGGGAGGTTCCTTATTACCTCTTGGAGGTCATAAAGGATATGCATTGGGAGCTTTGGTAGATCTGCTAACCTCGGTACTCAGTGGAGCAAACTACGGTCCCTGGGTTCCACCGTTTGTGGCATTTTTGGATCCACTAAATGACCTGCCCGGAAAAGGTATCGGACATTTTATTGGAGCCATGCGAGTGGATGCATTCAGACCTAAAGAAACATATTATACGCATATCGACAACTGGATTCAACGATTCAAGGAGGCTGTACCAGTCGATCCTGCCCAACCTGTTTTGATTCCCGGTGAACCTGAATACCTCATCAAGCTGGAAAGAATAAAAGAGGGAATACCTTTGAATGAACAGGTTCTGCTTGACCTCCGGCAACTAGCTTCCAAATACCATGTGGAATTAGCATTTTAATCATCAAGATCCACTCATGAAAAAGAAAATTATTCTGGCTTCCAAATCTCCGCGCAGACATGAACTGATCAAAGGACTGGAGTTAGATTACGATATTCATTCTTACGACATCGATGAGACATTTCCGGTTGAGTTGAAATCCGGTGAAATTGCCTTGTATCTGGCCGAGAAAAAAGCCATGGCTTATCCTGAAATCTTGCAGGAAAATGAAATACTTTTAACAGCAGATACCATTGTTTGGGTAAATGGGCATGTTTTAAACAAACCGGTTGATGCAGCAGAGGCATTGCAAATGTTGCAGGAAATTTGCGGCACTACACATGAAGTATATACCGGAATTTGTTTACGCGATCAACATCAAATCCGCTTGTTTGCAGAACGCAGCGAAGTTACCTGTAAAGCGGCAAGTGAAGCTCACCTGATTCATTATATCGAAACCTATCACCCCTTCGATAAAGCAGGCGGTTATGGCATACAGGATTGGTTTGGGTATACTGTAGTAGAGAAAATAAATGGTTGTTTTTACAACGTTATGGGATTACCGGTCAGCCGTATTTATCAGGAATTACAAAGTTTCTGATCAGGGAATAATGGTTGTGTTGTGAATGATACGGTGGTTGTATTGTTGAATATAACTTTGTACCAATTTTTTCATTTCCTCTTCCTGCAGGAGAGATTCTTTCTCCCCTAACCGGTTTTTGTTCATCAGACTATCGGAAGGAATATGATAAAGTGCCACCGCCTGCTGCCCGTCAAACTGATAAACCCAGGGCCATTGAATCAATTGATAATATCCATTGAGGTATTGGATGGCAAATCCTTTTTGACCGTTTCCAAAATTACTGAAGGCAAAATACGATTTCGGATAAATCGAATCCAGGATCATCGGCAACAGGTCGGTTTGTTGAACCGTATTCACTTCTTCACGATGCACCGGATTGGAAGGATCAAAAACAAACAATGGGATCGCGTATTTACCTTGCTGCGATTGATAATAAGGTGTTTCATTTTCAGCTGAATGATCAGCAGTGATGATGAACAAAGTATTCGAATACCAGGGTTTGGTAGCAGCTGCCTGCAAAAACTTGCGTATTGAAAAATCAGCATATCGAACCGAACGATGTATGGGTAAACTGCCTTTGGGAAACATTTCGGACTGATGTGCCGGAATTGGATAAGGATGATGAGATGATTGTGTGAATATAGTTGTAAAAAAAGGGGGTTCCATTTGATCAATCTCCCGTGCTACAAATTGCAGGTATGGTTCGTCGTAAATTCCCCAATGACCGTCGTAGTCGCGTTGTTGATCCGGATATTCATCCATTCCCGAATAGCGTCCAGAGCCGGTAACAGCCACAAAGTTATTGAATCCCATGGTTCCGTTTTTACATCCATGATAAAAGGAAGTTTCGTAACCCAATTCAGAAAGGTAACTTCCTATTCCTTTCAGGTTATTGGTTTGAAAACGGGTATTGATATAAGAAGAAGTCCAGACGGAGGGCATTGCCGCAATAATGGCCGGAATCCCTTCGATGGAACGTTTACCGTTGGCATACGCATTTCTATACACCAAACTATGTTGCATCAATGAATCTAAAAACGGTGTATACCCCTGATGCGTATTGTAATACCCGACATACTCCTTCCCCATGCTTTCCATGATGAGTAAAACAATATTCCGGGGTTGAGTAGTGTAGGGTTTAGGCTTATGCACAGGACTGAAGATCTTTTCTGCCTCAACCGGCGACATGTATTCTACCTCTTCCAGATCGCTGAGTTGCGACGTTATTAATAATTGAAAAGGGGTGTTTAAAGTTAATGCAACTAATTTTACATGTGCAAAACGTGCAGCATCAAAAATAGCGATCGGCTTTAATCCTAGTCCTCCACGGGCGCCCAACACAGATAAGCCTGCTGCGAGCGGAAGCAACAGGAGTTCTATACCTAGTTTCTTCCATGAGAAGGGAACTGCAGAACGCTTAAATACAGGATAAAATTGATATGCTCCGTAAAGTATAGATATCCACAATAACAACAAATACCAATAAGAGATCAGGTAACTCATGGTTTGATCTGAAATATCTTTCATGGGCGCAAAAACTTCGATGCCCGATCGTCGCCCGTTGAATGGAAAATACCCTACATCAATCAGGTTGAATAACACGCATCCTCCAAGCATGATGAAAAAGTACCCCTTTCCAATTTGCTGATACCAGTTTTGATCGCGAAATGGCAACGGAAGCACATGCAACAAAATAAAAAAGCCAAATATATAAACGATGGCAGAAGTATCGAAGATAAAACCGGCCAGAAAAGATTGCAGGATTTCCCCTCCATTGCTATCGCTCAATTGGTCGCTGTTAAACACATAAAAGATCAGCCGGCACACGAAGAAAACTCCATAAACCAGCAACAAGCGCTTCAACAAAAGCAGATAATGGTTCAGGTAATTTTTCACGCTGGCGAAAATAATTGATTTCAGGTGTTGTTTATCACCTTATTATACCTTGTAATAAACAGGGGTAAAAAATAGGTATGGCAATTTAAAATCCTTTTGTTTATTTGCCAGCGTTGAACATTCAGCAACATATATCGCTCCGGCACCTGAACACCTTCGGCATTGACGTAAATGCAGACGAATATGTTGAGATAAAATCCATCGATGAAGCCAAGGTGCTTTGCCGTACATTTAATCTGGCCGACCGCAACTTATTGATTCTTGGGGGTGGCAGCAATGTGTTGTTTACCGGAGATGTAAAAGGTATGGTCATCCGTAACCTGATTAAAGGAATACAAGTAACTGCAGAAAACGATCAGCATGTGTGGGTAAAAGCCATGAGCGGTGAGGTATGGCATGAGTTTGTACTCTGGACCATTGAACACAATCTGGGTGGATTGGAAAATCTCTCTTTAATTCCGGGATGTGTTGGTGCTGCACCAATGCAGAATATTGGAGCTTATGGAGTGGAAGTCAAAAACGCTGTACATGAAGTTGAAGCCATACGGATACGTGATGGAAAACTAACAACTTTCAGCAACGCGGATTGCAAATTTGGATACCGGGAGAGCATATTCAAGCAAGAGTCAAAAGGAAAATATATTTTGGTTTCTGTTACTTTCCGGTTAAACAAACAGCACACGTTCAACACTTCGTACGGAGCCATCCGGCAGGTATTGGAAAAGCAAGGAATTACTAACCCCACGGTTAAAGACGTAAGCGATGCGGTCATTGAAATCCGCTCTTCAAAACTCCCCAATCCCAAAGAATTGGGCAATGCAGGCAGTTTCTTCAAAAATCCTGAAATTCCCAATGAACAATATACTGCATTAAAGGAAAAGTATCCGGAATTGGTAGGCTATCCGGCCGCCAACAACAGTACAAAAGTTGCCGCAGGTTGGCTCATTGAACAATGTGGCTGGAAAGGTAAACGGGTAGGCAATGCAGGATCGCATAAAGATCAGGCATTGGTGCTGGTGAATTACGGAGGTGCTACCGGCAAAGAAATCTGGCAACTGGCCATGGATATACAACAATCGGTGAAGGACAAATTCGGAATTACAATAGTTCCTGAGGTCAATGTGATCTAGATTTTCAGTTCCCTGATTCAAATCCATTTATCCATTCGATTCTCGGAGAAATTCACCGGAGCATGTATATTTGCGCCCATCCCGGCCAATTCGGGAGAACCATGCGCAAACGAAGATTTAAACCCTATACGCTCGAACAAATAACCATTACCAATGCCGGTAGTGAAGGAAAATGCATAGCCCGCCACGACGATAAAGTAATTATGGTTGACTATGCCGTTCCGGGTGATGTGGCCGACCTAAGAATCTATGGCAGTAAAAAAAGCTTCAGTTTTGCAGCTATAGAAAAACTCATTACGCCATCCCCCTCCCGGGTAGATACCTTTTGTTCCCATTTCGGAGTTTGCGGTGGTTGCAAATGGCAACAAATGAGTTATGATGCTCAACTGCGGTATAAGCAACAACAGGTGCAGGACGCCTTTGAACGCATAGGAAAATTTCCATTTCCTGCGCTGGAACCTATTCATGGATCAGCGGATACCACGCATTACAGAAATAAACTGGAATACAGTTTTACCCATCAGAAATGGTTGCAAAATCTTGATCAAAAAGATAACCTGAATGCCATGGATCATTTGGGTTTGGGATATCACATCCCCGGCCGATTCGATAAAGTGTTTGATGTAGAAACCTGCTGGCTGATGGATGATTTGCAAAACCGCATCCGCAACCGGATTCGCGAATACTGTAAATCAAACGGCCTGACGTTTTTCAACTTATATAGTCAGGAAGGTTTGATGCGGGGTCTTATTTTCCGGAATAACCTGAAAGGCGAATGGATGTTGCTGGTAATTTTTGGACATGATCAGGAATTGGAAAAACGAACCGGATTAATGGAATGCCTCAAAGCTGAATTTCCGGAAATAAATTCCTTGCAATATATAATCAACACCAAACGCAACGACACCATTACCGATCTGGAAGTACATGTATATTCCGGTTCAGATCATCTGATCGAATACCTGGAAGATCTGCAATTCAGGATCGGCCCTACCACCTTTTTTCAAACCAATGCGCGACAAACTTTAAAGCTATACCACATTGCCCGCGAAATGGCCAACCTGACCGGCAAAGAAAATGTATATGATCTCTATACAGGAGTTGGAACCATTGCATTGTTTGTTGCCCGGGCAGCCCGGCAGGTGATCGGAATAGAATATGTAGAAGAATCGATACGCGATGCACGGATCAATGCCCAAATGAATCAAATCAGTAATACGCATTTCTATGCGGGCGATATGAAGGATGTGCTAACACCTGAAATGTTTCGTACACACGGTATGCCGGATGTCATTATTACAGATCCTCCCAGGGCGGGTATGCATGCCGATGTGATTCAGCGGATACTGGAAGCTAATCCTTCCCGCATTGTATACGTCAGTTGCAACCCCGCAACACAAGCACGCGATATAGCTTTGATGCAGGAACAATACCGTGTAACAAAAGTGCAACCGGTAGATATGTTTCCCCATACGCATCACGTAGAAAATATTGCATTGCTGGAACGTAAAACCAACTCATAATAAACGCTTATCATGCTGACTGAAGAAGAATTCAAAAAACTGATTGATGCATTAAAGGTAGATCTGCGTCTTGCAGAAGAATCGCTGGAAGAAACCGCAAGGGATATCATTGCTGAAGGATTTTCGGAATATCCGGTCTTTATTGCCACCGAACATGAAGTAAAGTTGGGCGAATTGCTGATCGATAAAGATGAAATGGCAGCAACTTACAGCATATATGCCACCACTCTGGAAGAATTGATTGAACGTAAACTGGTATTACCGGAACGTAAAGCTGAATTTATAAAAGCTTATAAAAACCCCGGACAATTCATGTGTGTCATGCTGATTACAGCTGAAATTGCCAGTTTTGTTTTTTTACCCTATACCCGTGGCGGAGATAAAACATGAGTAACCCTGAAAGAGCGGTTGTACTTCTCGCTTATCATAAATTAAAAATCCCGAAATAATCCTGCTCTTTTAAAATCCAGCTTTCCCAATAAGGATACCCGACAATTAACGCAGCATTGCAAAAAGGACATGACCTTAATACTTTCACATTGGTACAAGGTGGAAATTGAGAAGAGAATTCACCGATAAAAAGAGGGCAATTACCGGTTGAAGGAGTAAATAAAGGAAGTGTAATCGTACAATACTACCTGACGGCTGAAAGAAAATTCAGTGCATTACTTTTCTAATAATGCTTCTACAGCCAGTCGATAACCATCCAGACCTAAACCACTGATCATTCCTTTGCAATTTTTAGCGATCAGGGAATGATGCCGGAATTCTTCCCGCGCAAAAATATGACTGATATGAACTTCAATAACCGGTGAATCAATGGCTGCAACCGCATCTGCCAAAGCTACCGAAGTATGTGTATATCCGCCTGCATTCAGAATGATCCCACTCACTGTAAATCCAACTTCCTGTAAATAATTGATCAACTCCCCTTCTACATTGCTATGAAAATAAGTGAATGTAATTTCAGGGTATCGTTTAACAAGCGTATCGAAATACTTTTCGAACGAAAGATTACCATAAATTTCGGGTTCACGTTTACCTAATAAATTCAGATTAGGACCGTTGATGATAGCAATTTTCACGTTGCAACTTACAGATTTTCTCTGAATCGAAAAACTACTTCTCCTGCTCAAAACGGTATACAGCATATGCACAATACATGTCTAAAAGTACTTTTACCATCTCCTTATTTTATTTTGTAAGTTTACTTCATAATTCAGCCGCCATTGAACTGGTCCCCGCATTTAAAAGGTTTTAAAGTTTACCTGCAACTGGAAAAATCTTTATCACCCAAATCCATAGAAGCTTATGTGCATGATGTAACTTTATGCAACAAGTTTTTGGAAATTAAAGAACTGGATTTACCCCCTGAATCGGTTGAACTGGTGCATTTGCGTGAATTTGTGCGTTACCTGAGCGAGTTGGGGATGATGCCTACCAGTCAGGCACGCATTATATCCGGACTCAAAGCCTTTTATCAGTATCTCGTTCAGGATGATTATTTGAAACACAATCCGGCTGAATTGCTGGACGCACCAAAAACAGCACGCAAGCTTCCTGATGTTCTGAGCACCGAAGAAATAGACCGGATGATTGCCTGCATTGATCTGAGTAAAAACGAAGGAGTACGGAATAAAGCAATACTGGAAACCATGTTCAGTTGCGGATTGCGGGTGAGTGAAATGGTGAACTTAAAGGTTTCCGACATTTCAACGGAAGAAGAGTTTGTTCGGGTTATAGGAAAGGGAAATAAGGAGCGCCTGGTGCCGATTGGGAAAATTGCTTTAAAAGCCATACGTTTCTATACCGAACAGGTCAGAAATCATATGGATAAGCAAACAGGACATAACGACATCTTGTTTTTAAACCGGCGTGGTACCAAGCTTTCGCGGGTGATGATCTTTTTGATCATCAAAAAACTGGCAGAAGAAGCTGGAATCCGCAAAACTATTTCACCGCATACGTTTCGCCATTCTTTTGCTACCAGCCTTGTAGAAGCCGGTGCAGATCTGAGGGCAGTACAACAAATGCTGGGCCACGAAAGTATTACCACTACAGAAATTTACACCCATATCGACCGTACCTACCTGCGCGATGTAATTACGCAGTTCCATCCGCGCAGTTGAAAACTATTTGAATTGCTTTTCGAGTTCAGCCTTTGCGGTTAACCCTACAAAATTCTGTTTGATCACTCCATCCTTATAAAATTTCAATACTGGAATTTCGTCAATCCCTAACTGAACTGCAAGTTGCTTTTGTTCGTCAACATTAATCCGAATAATCTCAACCTTCCCTTTATATTGGATAGCGAGTTCGTTGAGCATAGGTTCCATTTTCCGGCAAGGAGCACACCAGGGTGCATAAAAATCAATCAGTACTTTCTTATGAGCGTTGATCATTTTTTGATACTCTTCCATGGTTATGGAAGCCTTCTTTGCAACTGTAGTGGATGGCGTTTCGATGGGCAAATTCTGGCCAGTCCAGGCCATGATCCCGCCACGAAGATCGAATACTGATGTAAATCCGCTTTTGCGCATATACTCAGCAGCTGATCGGCTTCTTCCACCACCCAGACAATACACAAAATAGGTTTTCTTCTTGTCGAGTTTATCGACATACATTTGAAATGCACCGGTATTAATATCTACATTAACAGCCTTTGGAATATACCCTCCGGAGAATTCTCCGGCTGTGCGAACATCCAGGATCATACTTCCCGGATTTTCTTTCAACTTTTGAGAAAAACTGAGCGCATCGAGGGTAACAATTTTTCCCGGTTGCGACTGACAAGAAGTGAGTGCAGTAAGCAACATCACAATACTGAGTTGGATCAATTTCATGTTTAGCTATTAATTGCTGTGTGAATGGATTAAATCTTTGAGTTGACGGGCCGAAACAACCCCAGCCTGACGCCATACCGGTTGCCCCGCCTTAAACAGGATCAATGTAGGAACACCCTGAATACTGAATACTTCAGAAACTCCGGGGCTTTTATCTACATCCACTTTGATGATGGTTGCTTCTTCCCCTATTTCGGTTTTTAATTCTTCGAGAATGGGTTTCATCATTTTACATGGTCCGCACCACTCGGCAAAAAAATCAACCAATACCAAAGGCTTGCTTTGAATAATTTCTGTAAATGTCATGGGCTTACTTGTTGTTTCTATGTTCGTGTTTTACTTCTTCAAAATTAATCTCGCCATTATTTTCTGTTTTGGCCGGAGGTACATATGCACAATTTCCGGAAGCACAACCGAGCCCCAAAACACCCATTACCAGAAAATAACCTCCCAGTATAATACCAGGCCATTGATGAATCATTCCGGCCTGAATAATGATTGTAACTCCCATAATCACATAAAAGAAGCGCATGAATGACCAACCTGTAGTAAGTCTGTTCAAGAATGTTGCTTTCATTATTTACCGAGTTTATGTTGAAGAGAATTCCAACCTCCTCCGTTATAAACTTCCGTAAATCCATTTGACTTCAAAACGCCACGTGCAGAAGCACTTCGCATTCCCGAAGCACAGCAGGTAATGATTGGTTTATCCTTTTTTAATTTGCTTAAATTAGCTTGCAATACCTGCAAAGGAATATTCACTGCCCCTTTGATATGTCCGCCCTGGAATTCATTTTTTGTTCGTACATCGAGTATGATGGCTCCTTTAGCAGCCACTTCGCGCAAGTCTGTTTTGGGACCTAACCCCAACATATTTTTTATTGTTTGTATCATAATGATTGGTTGCTGAGCGAGTAATTCACATCTATCCATGATCCGCCGTTTTCACATGCGATGCCCATGGATTTCAAATAAGCAGACGCCTGCCCGCTGCGATTTCCGCTGGCACAACACAACACGATCGGTGTATGGATCGCCTTAATTTCGTCGATGCGTTGTGGTAATTCCTGCAACGGAATATTGATGGATCCGGCAACATGCCCTCCCATAAATTCTCCGGGAGTTCTAACGTCGATGATTGTTTTTGATTGCATAATGTGGGAATTGTTTTTAGTTATTGGTTATTAGTTATTAGTTATTAGTTATTGGTTAATCGTTATTGGTTATTGAGTAAAAGTTCTCTGGTTAGCTACTTCGTACTTCGCAATTCGTACTTCGTAATTCGCAATTTGTACTTCGTAATTTATAATAATGTGCTTGGGCATACATAAGCAGTAACATCCATTTTTCCGGAATGTTTTATAGCACTGAATCCACCGGAAACATTGACGATATTATGATATCCGCGTTGACGCATCAGGGATGCAAAAATCATAGAACGATATCCTCCGGCACAATGAACATAATAGGTATGTTGCTTATTCAACATGGCTGCGCTTGAATCAATATAGTCGAGTGGAGCATTGATGGCGGTAACAATATGTTCTGCATCAAATTCACTTTTCTTTCTAACGTCTACTATACTTATATCGGGTTCGTTTTCCTGCAAAGTGGCCAATGTATCCGGATCAATACTCTTAATCTCATCAACCGGATTACCAGCAGCTTTCCATGCTTCTAATCCTCCGCTGAGAAATCCCAGTGCATGATCGTAACCAACTCGCGCCAACCTTGTTACTACTTCGCCTTCACGTCCGGGATCTGCAATAAACAATATGGGTTGATCAATATCCTTTACCAGTGTTCCCACCCAAACTGCAAAACTTCCGTCGATTCCAATATTTATAGAGCCGGGAATAAACCCTTTTCCAAAATCTTCTGCTTTGCGTGTGTCTATCACCAATACATTGATCTCCTTTTGAACCGCCCTAAACTCATCTACAGACAAAGCTTTGAGTCCTTGTGCCATTACATCATCAATGGATGCATACCCATTTATATTCATCAGTACATTTTTCGGGAAATAACCCGGAGGGGGTGTTAATCCGGTCAACAATTCCGTGATAAATTCTTCTTTGGATAAGGATTCGCTTAAGTTGAAATTTGTCTTTTTCTGATTGCCCAATGTATCAACAGTTTCTTTGCTCAGGTTTTTACCACAAGCGCTCCCTGCACCGTGGGCCGGATAAATGAGAATATCATCCGGCAATGGCATGATTTTATTACGTAATGAATCATACAGATGTGCAGCTAATTTTTCCTGGGTAAGGTCGGCTATCACATGCTGTGCGAGATCAGGACGGCCGACATCGCCAATAAACAACGTATCACCGGTAAACAATGCTTGTTCTTTTCCCGCTGCATCCTTTAATAAAAAGCAACTGCTTTCCATGGTATGACCGGGGGTATGCAATAAGGTTAGTGTAACCGCACCAATTTGAAATACCTGTCCGTCGTGTCCGATCAGCGCATCAAAGCCGGTTTTCATTTCAGTTGGACCATAAACTACTGTTGCACCGGTTGCCCTGGCCAGATCTATATGTCCGGAAACAAAATCGGCGTGGAAATGGGTTTCGAAAATATATTTAATGCGTGCATTGCGTTTTTCAGCCATATCCAGATATGGTTGAATCTCGCGCAACGGATCAATAATCGCAGCTTCACCGTTGCTCTCAATATAATACGCACCTTGTGCAAGACACCCGGTATATAATTGTTCTACTTTCATGTGGTTTGAATAAAAATGTATGCAAAGATCATACCCTCCGGGTTAGGGTAAAGTGACATAAGTCACTTTTCAATGAACTAAGGTTACAAATCGGGTCAGACTTTTTACTTCTGCTCTTTTCGCGTCGAAATTCCCAAAGCCCAGTAAATCGGACAAAAGTTTATCACAGCTGTTAACATAAAAACAACTCCTAAAATTAACAATACCAAGCCTATGGTTCCGGTAATTATCCCTGTAAAGTATAGTACTGCAAAGAGAATGGCGACGAGTATGCGGATTGTACGGTCGATGGAATGAATATTAACTTTCATGGTAGATTAAATTGATATCCGAAATTGAGCATTCAATTTCTTAAGACTTGTAACATAGGTTACAATTCGTGAAGCAGTTTAATTTGATTACGGTATAATATCAGGCGCTTTTCGTTTTCCAGTTTTTTGAGCAGACGCGAAATAACTACCCTTGAAGATGCTAACTCGTCGGCAATTTCCTGATGTGATAAGTTGATAAGGGTAGAACCGGTAACCTTTGATTTGGCTTTCAGGTAACCAATCAGTCGCTCATCCAGATTCTGAAAAGCAATCTGATCGATGCTGCGAAACAATTCGTTGAATTGTTCACGCATGGTTCGCATTACAAAACTTTTCCAGGTTGAGTATTTCCGCATCCATTCATCCAGTAACTGAATCGGAATCAACAACACATCGGCATCCTCCTCTGCTACTACACTTATTTCACTCGGGAATTGTTCCATGCAACAAGTGAAAGTAACCGCGCAACTGCCCCCGGCGTTGATATAATATAAGAGCAATTCCATTCCCTGCGGATCAGGGCGGGAAACTTTAAGTACCCCCTGGATTACAATCGGCACCACACGAATGGTTTCGCCGGGTTCGATAACCGTTTGTCCGACCGATATTCTGCTCTGTGTACACTTCGTCTTCATTTCTTCTATTAGTTCGGGTTCAAACCGGGTATGAAATACAGTATCGAGGGTAAGGTTCTCCATTTGGGTTTTCATGCAGGTGAATTCAATAAAATAATTAGACAATAAAAGGGTAGCCCTTGTAAAAATAACATTTACAAAGTAGTACAAAATTTCCTGATTGTGTGATGAAATCCCTCAGGTTAAAGCATGGGATGCATCATGATTCATGGGGTTAGCAACAACCCAGCCAATGCATGACAAGAGAAGCCAGTATCGAACCTACGATATGGTATCCTCCATCTGTAACGAATGCACTCAAAGGTTTCTGCAGATAGAGATAGGTAATAGCAATTGAACAGGCCATTACCCCTCCAATCATGATCCCGGTCCGGATGCAATTCCATAATGTTTCAGGACCGCACTCCATTCCACAACCCGAAACCACGCAGGTCCAGCAAATAGCCGAACAAACCAAAACAGTCAATACATACGATGATCCGAAAATCATTCCCATATTGGCTTCTTTCCGTTTCTCCGGATCCATTACGATACCATGACCCTTCATCCAAACAGTACCAAATACACGGGGATTGAACCAAATAGCTCCAAGGGCAAAATAAGCGGCGGCTGCAACTAAAATCTGCCACCAGCAATGCATAATTATTGTCATAATAGGTAGAATTAATAAAGCTAAATTACTACTAATCAGAACAAATCAAAATGCATTTGCCGGGACACTGAAATTATCTGGATTTATCAATCAGATCATTCATCCGACTGTTAAAGTTCATGCGATTGATGCCCGTTCTGGTTTCGAGAATCCGGAAATAATGCTCTTTCCCATTTTGACCGGATCCGCTTGCCAACAATTCTCTAATACCTGTCAGACCGTGATCGGATTGCATGCTTTGAATGATCAGCGCATTGAGTACATATGCAACATACAAGGGTTTGTCTTTTGTACCGGTAAATTCAAATGGCTTCTCGTACAACTCCAGCCAGTTGTTATTAGTAGTTGTATCAGCAAACCGATGAAATTGTTGTAATATTTCCTTCCATGATAACCCCCAACTTCCTCCGTATAAATAAGCACAACCTTCATCCACCGGTTTATTCCAGGTAGAGCGTGGCTTCCATTTGTAAAGGCAGTAATGCCAAAAATCGTGTGGATCGTATGCTTTAAAACCTGAGGTATAGTTCCCATCAGCAATAAATAAACAGGCGTTGCCTTTTTGAGAAATAGATCCTGATTTATACCCGGCAAGACTTGCTTTGTAATGCACGCCTACCATTTGCAGAGCTTCGTTCAGATCGTCGCAGCACACAAACAGTATTTGCCGGTAATCAGCCCCCATAATATGGTTGAACCTTCTGAAAATTTGTGCAAATTGTTTAGCCTTTGATCTGTTGAATTCGCTTGCAAAATAAAATTGCACCCCTTGCATGTATTGTTGCTTCCAATTTCTGGTTTTCCACCACAAAGGGGATTGTATGCAGAAACCGGCCATACGTTTCAATGCAATCAACTCAAAACTCCCACTGATTCCGGAGGGTTTGAACGCAAGTACCTTTATGAGATAAATGCTGTCATTTAAACGAACCAGATTGATAACCTGCCAGGTTATACCTGAGTCGTTCATCTCCTCAGCCAGTGCAGCCGTACTTAATTGTTGCAGGTGCGTATCTGCTGTATCTTTTTTATATCCATTTAGATGTTCAAGGAATGACCCCAATCTTGCCAGTACTTCTTGCTTTGGTAAACTATCCCTTTTTAACGAAACTGAATGATGCACCGTAAAAAGAGGATTTTGTGCCGCGAGGTTGAATACCCAGCAAACATGCAGGATCATTCCCATGAATATGAAGCGCATTGTCAATTAGCCGTTACGGATGGTTGTGTAAATACCTCACCCCTGATCTCGAGCATAAACGGTTGCTCGCTTGCATTTGAATGCACGGCAATGCTCTTCTTAAAGAATCCGGTTGAAGCAGCATTAAAAGTTACCTGTATAAAACCTTTTTGGCCGGGTTTGATCGCTTCCCTGGTGTATTCGGCCACAGTGCAACCGCAAGAAGGCGACACATTGGAAAGGATAAGTGGAGCTTTACCCGAATTTTTAAATACAAAGCGATGCATCACGGGATTGTTCTGCGGGATTGGTCCAAAGTTGTGCAGCGTATCCTTCCAGCGAAACGCTGCATTGTGTACCATTTTTGTAGTCGAAACCGGTGTGTTCATGGCAGTTTGAGCATGTAAAAACAAAGTGACTCCAAACAGGAGCATCAGTGTAAGCATTGATTTTTTCATATAGTTGTTTATTAAGTCCTTCAAAATTCATGGTTCCGATTTTGATTCGTTGTTATCGGTTAGTGAAGAGTTGTTAATGATTCGTTAAAGTTCCTGAATTGCTTTTCTGGCGTGTCCTTTGCCGTTATCTTCGTTATGAACCAACCATGAAGACCAGACAGATTCGCATTTTTATTGTACTGGCTGTACTGTCGATTGCCGGTATTATCGTTGTACAGGTAGCCTGGTTTAAACGCGCATTTGATAAAAACGAAGTTGAATTTAACCGCAACGTACATATTGCGCTCCATGAAGTGATGCGTGGTATTTTAAAGTACAACAACAACTCTGCCATTCCTCCGGATGCTATTGAGCAGAACGACCACAATGCATTTACTGTAATGATAAATGATGAAATCAATCCAGAAGTATTGGAATATTATTTGGTTACCGAATTCAAAAAATTCAATATCAAACAACAATTTGAGTTTGGTATTTACGATTGTGCCAATCAAAAAATGGTGATGGGCAGATATGTAGAAGGAAGTGGTTCCTATAAGCTCACCGAATCGCCTGCAGAAAAAAAAGGCACAAGCGATAATTATTATTTCACCGTGTATTTTCCGCATAAAAGCGCTGATCTCATAGGCCAGATGGGACTCTGGTTGTTTTCGTCCGCGGTATTATTGGTAGTGATTTTAATTTTTGGTTACAGTCTATTTGTAATTCTCAGGCAAAAAAAGCTTTCTGAAATTCAGCGCGATTTCATCAACAATATGACCCATGAATTCCGCACTCCGCTTACTACGATTTCTGTATCCGCCCAAACGCTTCAGGATCCTGAAATAATACACTCAAAGCAACGTCTTCTTAATTATGCAACCCTGATTTCCAGTGAAGCTGCCAAACTTCAGCACCAGGTAAACCGTGTGCTGGCCATTGCAGAAGCGGATCACACCATGCATCTGGGTAAAGAAGAAGTAGACCTTCATGCACTGATCAGGCAAACATTACCTGTACAGTGTGAGGCTGCAGCAAAGCCTGTATCCTTTCAAATGCAACTCGATGCAACATCTGCCATCGTGTATGGCGACAAACTGCATCTGACCAATGCCCTCACCAACCTGATCGACAATGCCATCAAATACAGCAAAGAAAGTGCAGCATTGAAAATCAAAACCCACAATACCGGTGCACAAATCCAGTTATCCATTCAGGACAATGGTATTGGAATTCCAAAAGAGCATGCAAAACGAATATTTGAAAAGTTTTACCGGGTTTCGCAGGGAAATGCACATAATGCCAAAGGTTTTGGCATTGGTTTATTTTACGTACAACTTATTGCCCGGCTACACAAAGGCTCTATTCAGCTGGTTCCGGCAACCGGAAACGGCTCTGAGTTTATATTAACCTTACCCCTGATATGAATTCAGAAAAACCCAAACCGGAAATTCTATTGGTTGAAGACGATGCCAGTTTACGTTTTGTTATTCAGGACAATCTTGAGCAACATCACTTCGCCATCACTTCCAGTGAAAATGGCATTGAGGCTTTGCAAATATTTCAAAAACAACATTTTGATTTATGCATCCTCGACGTCATGCTGCCTGAAATGGATGGTTTTACCTTAGCCGGACATATCCGTCAATTAAACAAACAGATACCTGTATTATTTCTTACAGCCCGCGGTATGAAAGAAGACAAACTCAAAGCCTTTCAACTGGGTGCAGATGATTATATTGTCAAACCGTTCAGCATTGAAGAGTTGATAATGCGCATGCAGGTTTTCCTGCGTAGAAATGGAGGACCAGACGGTACACATCCGGGTAAACCATCGCTGGTTTTGAATTCATACCTGTTCGACTATTCTAATCTCTGTCTGATTCGTGAAAATATGACCAAAGCACTCACGCAAAAGGAAGCCGATATTCTGCACTTTTTATGCCAACACATAGAAAAGGTTGTACGTCGCGAGGACATTCTGAATCAAGTTTGGGGCAATGATGATTATTTCACCGGACGCAGCCTGGATGTATTCATTTCAAAAATCAGAAAATATCTGGCTTTGGACCCAGCTGTACAAATTATCAATTATCATGGAATAGGCTTCAAGCTCTCCTGCAACGATGCCTCCCGATCCTGAGAACTTGTCATAAATTGCCGGAATCCTGTATATTCGGTTCATGTCCGTTAAAAAGTTAAGCCTGCTCGACAGCACCATGATTATCATGGGCAGCATGATCGGTTCCGGAATTTTTATTGTACCTGCTGCCATGAGTCGCGAACTCGGCTCACCCTTACTATTAATTGCAGCCTGGCTGGCAACGGCACTGCTTACCTGGCTGGCTGCATTGAGCTATGGCGAGTTGGCTGCCATGATGCCTAAAGCCGGTGGTCAATATGTTTACCTCAACCGCGCATACCATCCCCTGGTTGGATTCTTATATGGATGGACCCTTTTCACGGTAATACAAACAGGAACCATTGCAGCCGTTGCTGTGGCTTTTGCTAAATTTTCGGGTGTCTTCTTTCCTTTTATTTCTGAAAAACAATACCTCTTTGAATACGGTAATTTCAAGATTCAGACCTTGCAAATTCTCGCCATTATAATTGTTTGGATCCTTACCTTTTCCAATTTCAAAAGTGTAAAGCGTGGTGCTTTGGTACAAAATATTTTCACCTTAACCAAAGTAGGCGCCATTGTATTTCTTTTGTTTGCAGGCTTGCATTATATAGCCACTTCACCATCTGTTGCAATAGATTGGAAAATGGAAGGGATATTCAATGCATTGGATTTTGTGCCGCTTTTTTGCGTTGCGTTGGTCGGATCCATTTTTTCAGCAGATGCCTGGAACAATATTACTTTTACCGGAGGTGAAATAGAAAAACCAGAGCGCAATTTACCTTTATCACTGCTGATGGGAACAGGAATAGTACTTGGTATTTATTTGCTGATCAATCTGATCTATCTGCATACTCTTTCCTTTGAAGCCATTCAACATGCACCGTACGACCGTGTAGGCACATTGATGTTACAAACCATTTTTGGAGATACCGGCTTATATATTATGGCCGCCCTGATTATGATCTCTACGTTTGGTTGCATTAACGGTTTAACCCTTTCGGGTGCCCGAGTATACTATGCAATGGCCTGCGATGGTTTGTTGTTTAAGCGTGCAACTAAATTGAACAAACATCAGTCACCGCAATTCGCCTTGATTATACAAGGCATCTGGACCAGCTTACTAACTCTGACCGGTTCATATGGTGAATTGCTCGATTATGTTGTGTTTGCTGTTTTGTTGTTTTATATACTGACAGTAGGTGGAGTATTTATGCTACGTAAACGCGAACCGGACACTCCTCGTCCTTACAAAACCTGGGGTTATCCGGTGCTTCCGGCTTTATACATTGTATTGGCAACAGTTATTTGCGTGAGTTTGTTGATTTACAGACCCGAATTTTCCTATTCAGGATTGGGCATTGTGATGGTAGGAATTCCGGTTTATATCATGTCGCGCTTAACTTCCAGATCCAAACCCATTCTGCAATGGAAGAAGACAGAAAAACCTTAGTCTTAGAGACGCTCGCCTGCTTCTATTTTCACCGTCAGGCTATTTCCAGCCGGAATCATGGGGCAAGAATAGTGATGTGTATAGGCACAATAAGGAGCGTATGCGAAATTAAAATCCAGTTCGAGCTGGGTTGATGCCGGATTATAAATTACGTCAAGATAACGGCCTCCTCCATATGTATCAACACCGTTTGTTGCATCCGAGAATGGAATAAAAAAAGTATGCTTGTTGGCCATTTCACTGGTCTGATAAGCCGTCAATTTTTGAGGTTTATCGTTGATTGAGAAATGTATTTCCGCAACTTGCATATAGGGTCGTGAATCACCGCCGGTATGTTTCAACTCTGTAAAAACTGTCTGTGGCAACCACATCAACGAGGCATTTATTCGAAGTGATTCATTGATGGGAAAATACCTGATCCCTTTAAAATTGATCCTTTCCAGACTATCCAGAGGGGATGTCTCCTCCAACGCAAAAAAAGCTATCTGGCGTGAACGAAACATATCCAGTTTGTTTTCATATGCCGATTTTCCTTTGCAGGAAACCAGTATTAAAGCCATTAAGCCAAATACAAATCGCACCTTCATTCTACTTCAGCCTCTTTCGAATGAAGCACATATTTTGAGGTGGGATCTTCCGTTACAAAAGCCAGAATTTTCCAATGCGAATAGGGAACCAATTTCTCTACCTTTTTGCTGTAACGTCTTTTTATTACACGCCCGCGGGTGAGAGTGATACTATTGCTGGTGTTTAACAAATCACCAATACTTGCGGTATACATATCTCTTAAGATATGACGATGCGTATAATCCTGCAGATACGTAACCGCTCCACTTCCGGGATCCTTGGATTCCTGAGCATCAACCACACTATCTTCCAGAATACACATACTGATATAATTATCTCCACTTACATTGCTTGTATAAGTTACGGTAACATCAGTCACCAGATCCTTGGTAGTATTGTCGTATGTCGCGTGTACTTCTATATTTACCGGTGTGGTTAATGCAATTTCAGCATTCGAAAAACTTACCCACTCTTCTTTCGGCACAACCGCATCCAGTTTTCCGGTGAATTTTTTACGGTTGATATATCCATTCGGAAGGTTTCCAGGTACCGCTACAAACTGACAGATTTCTGTTGCCAGTATGTTTCGAAAATCGAATTGACTTTTTACCGGTGGATGATCAATGGGATAACCCAGTGTACTGGAAATGGTATTATACAATGCCATTACATTGACACGTCCCGGATTAGCGCTCACTATACCTGCAGCAATCTGAGCTGCTTCCGGACAATTCGGGCAACTCACTCCTGTTATATCTTCGATAAGTATTTCTTTGACCTGGGCTGATGGTGTAACTTCTAAAATATACGTTGTATCATAAGTTGTGGTAGCCGGTTTATAATTAATTCCTACCGGTTCTTCTTCGCAGGAACTAAAAACCAGGATTATCAAAATCAGAAAAATACTTTTATTGATCATGTTTTGGATCATTTGATTTGTTTAAAAATTCGTCACCAGGCCTATACGCATTCCGCTAAATGCAGGTTCAACCCTGCAAATACCACCCGTACAGTTTACCCCTTGAGGTTGTTTGAGAAAACCGGCAGTAACCCGGGTTGTATTATAGGTATATCCGGCATAAAAGTTGAAATAATGAACGTACTCAAATGTTCTGCCTACTTCTGGTTTATTCAGTGGACCATGTTCAAAATTAAGCAAATCTCCTGCGGCAAATGACCAATGTGGCGCCATGTTGAATTCGAGCAAGCCATTTACAAAACTTCCCAGATCCTGTTTGGTTCGAAGGTATTGCCATTCAAAGCGAAACGATTTGGTATTGGTTAGCTTATAAGTAAATTCTCCGAAAGGTGTAATGGCTTCAACATAGGGTGCATTGGGTTTGGCCTCGTATATGGTTTGATTGTATCCGATATTTTGCACGCCAATCAGGTACTTAAACGACTTACTAACCTTGTGGAGGAAATCTACATATATTTCGCGGTACAAGCGTGTAGTGGTATCCCAGGTATAATTCAGGCTTTTTGGATTAAATCCACCGAGCGTATTAACCACCGAAGTATTGATATTGATTTGGACTTTTTTACTGGGTTTCCATGTAATTTCCAATTGTGCCGCGTTTTCACCTAATTCCTGAATTACAGAATTGTAACGGGCAAGCAACCTGTAAGTATTTTGACGGGTTATACTGGGTAAATAGATTACTGTTGCGTTGTTGGGAGGAGGCTGCGCTTCAAGCGGAGAAGTCCGGAACGGAAACTGTTCAACGCGTTTAAACTGAGCATTTACTCCTAAACCTGTTCCTGAAAAGGATAAACTCCCATAATAAATCTGACCACTGGCATTCTTAAGTTTATTGTTGGCATCAAGAATAGCTTCGGGCGTTTTATAGTTATATTCCAGCATCAACGATACTTTTCCATAGTTGATGGTATTGTATGCCTGAAATAAATAGGCGTTAAATTTCGGATCAAAACGTTCGTTCAAGGGATATGCATTTATAGAACTAACGATGGTAGCCATGCTTACATTGTCGATGGTGCGATTTACAATGGATCCTCCCAGGTCATTTGAAAACTTGTCGCTGAAAGTAAAGCGATGTTCTGCATTAATTCCTTTGATAACCGATTCGCGGATATCGAAACGGAACTTTTGCTGTCCTGTGAATGCTTTTACCTGTGTGTTTTCTGAAGGATAATAAATTACACGTGCCCCTAAAATGGCAAAGTCAATACCGATATTCCTGTCCTCATAAGCCCGAAACGACATACCGGAACCAAACTGTTCGTAAAAATATCCAACGGTAATATTCAGTTTCTGGATGTCTTTGCTTACTTGCCAGAATCCCATTCCGCTTTTAGTATACGCTTGCTGAGGATTAAATAATGGCGTATTGTTGAAGGCATCAAACCGGAACGCCATATTAAAACCCTTGATCTTATAATTCAGGAATAACCAGGCTTCCGTTGAAGACTTTTGATACATATACTGCGTGGTATTTGCACCAATCCGGTCGTCGCGCAGGTAAAACTGGTTGTTCGTTTGAAAATTCCCCGACAACTGACCTTTCTCTTCCGTTGCAGGTTGATCTGATTGAGCACTTGCCTGAACCCAGCATCCAATGATGCAAATAACAATTAAATATACCTTCTTCATTCCCAAGTTAAATGGGGGGCAAAATAGCAAAATTAGCTGAGATTGAAAATGACTAAGCCCGCATAAAAAAAGGGTGTACCGACTGGCACACCCTTTTATGATTATTCACTCAAAATTAACGAATCTGCAATTTCTGAACGGCAGTTCCATTATTGGTTTCAACCAAAACAAAGTAAACACCCTGAGGCCAGGTTTCGGTACTCAATTTAATGTTGTGATTTTTCACCTGTTGTTCGCACACTTTTCTTCCCAATTGATCGGTAACCCAAACGCGCTGAATATCTTCACCGGCAATGATTTGTACATATTCGCGTGCAGGATTCGGGTACATCTCAAATGCAACAACTGCATCCGGCATTTCCAAACCATTAAATTGTCCGCGTGTAAAGTTGATCCGGAAGGTGCTGTCGGAACCACGTTTATAGCTGCCTCCAATGGCGCCAACCATCCATTGACCTGCAAAAGTTTGCCCGGTACTTAAACCTAACCAGGAAGCTATTTGTCCGAGAGAGATTTTCAATGTGGTATCGCTACCTGAATTTCCGGAAGCCATTACTGCAACCGGACTGCTGAAATCGCCGCCCAAGGTATCCAGAACCACAGCATACAATGCCGTAATACCGGTAACTGTTGATTTAGCGGTGGTCCAACTCAGATTCACCGTTGATGCGGTATCTCCCTGCAATGTGACAGTTGCATTGTTGGTTGGGTTCATCAGGTTAAAGGCCAGCAAGGTATCTTGCGGAGGAGCAACGGTATCCATGGTAATTGGAATAATGTCAGCGGCGGTTCTTGGGAACAGCTGGTATCCGTTAAACGCAAATGGTGCTGAAGAACTGGTACTGAATTGAACACCCAATCCGATCACTGAGAATGTTGGAGTTGCCGGCAATGGTGTACCTGCCAGTGGACTTACATTCAATACACGCAAAACGATGGTATCGTTGTTGGTATTTTTGAGGAGATAATTTGAACTGCTGGTTGGCCAGTTAGGACCGGATGGTGGAGTGATAAACGCAACTGTATCTATGCGCAACAAATCGTTCTCCCCGCTTTCTGCAACTTTAGAAACGATAGTTGGAGATTTTAATGCTTTTCCGTTTCCTAATACTATTATGGTATCCAGACTCACTTCCGCTAAACCACGGAAAGTCGTTACCATTCCTTCGGCTTCTACGCTATCGCCTTCGGCATAAGTGGTATAACCCAGATTGCCCGAATTGCGGAATAAGGTTGTTCCGCCGGTTTGGTCGCGAATTACAAACTGCAATCCGGTTGCACGCTGATTGTATCCATAGGTTACCCCACGTACGCGCACCCTTACCCCGTTTGAGTCCGGTAAACCGGTAGTAGGATTGGTGGATGCCACTACACTGAGCGGATAAACCGAAGGCTGCGGCAATACGGTTCCACTTCCCGTAGCTCCGGAAGAGGAAGTAGTATCACCATCACGCAGATTAAAAATTACCACATGATAGGTGATGCCGCGTTTCAGATTGCTTACGGAAACAAAATTGGTATCGCCTCTGTATACGGCGAAAGCATCGGTATCGTGTTCGAATTTTGCACCCAATCCAAAGAGCGATGATGCATTGTAGGCTGACGCCGGCTTGGTTGGTTTACCTGCATTCACCGGCGAGCCTGCTTTCATAAAGGCTACGGTTGTATTTCCGGAATTAAAATATCCTGCAGGTTTGGTCCAGTTAACCCGTGTTATACTCATGCTTACACCATTCAATTGAATATCTGATACTGCTGCAGGTGGTAAGAATGCCGTTCCGGCATTGCTAACTTTTTGCGAAGAATACGCTGTATCCGCATCACGAACTACAAAAGCAACAAAATGATACGATGTTCCTGCTTCTAATCCGATCACTGTAGTTTGTACACCGTCACCATAGTATACACATTTGGCCAACGAATCCAACTCGTATACTTGACCGGTTCCGGCAAAGTTTGAATCTGCATGATAGAAATACACCGGGTAAATGGGTTTGCCCGGGTTAATAGGATTGCCCTTTTTCGCAAAAATCAATACGGTATGAGTGCTATCAACATACATTGAATCCTTAACCCAATTCAACGTAATTGAATTTCCTCCGGCAGGAGTTGAACCAAACATAACCAAAGGAGGTGGAGGCGGAGTAAATCCAAAGGTGGAACCAGTGGCAATAGTTGACGATGAATAAGCCGAATCTATATTCCGGACAATATAGATCAATACATGATAATTGGTACCAAGTAATAATCCAGTTACCTCAACCGAACTGCTGTCGCCATTATAAGCACACTTGGCTGATGCATCGTGTTCATAAGGTGAACCTCCAACACTAAAGTCTGAATTAGCAGTATATGAAGATGAAGGTTTAGTTGGAGATCCTTGCGTAATTGATGCTGTTTGTTTAACAAATACTATAGTTTGCCATTCTGTATTGTTGTAACCAAAGGGTTTGTTCCAATTCACTTTTACTGATGTTTGCCCTGTAGCCATCACAGCAGGATTTAATACAGCCGGGGGCACTCCCAGTGTTTGGGAATTCGTATACAAAGGTGGAGAGTAATAATTTGAATCTGCTTTCCGCACTGCATATAAAACAGCATAATACATGGTATTCGGATTCAGACCAGTGAGCATGGTTTTGGTTGAATCGGCGTTGAATACACACATTGCTGCACTATCCAGCGGAAAAGGCGAAGTTGCATTTGGCAAATGGCTGTTGGCCATAAATGTTGCGGGATCCTGACTCAGGTAACCACCCGGCATATTATTGACCGCTTTGACGAAGATCAGCGTGGTCATAAGCGAATCGATATAACCGGCCGGTTTGTTCCAGGTAAGCATGGCCGAAGTCATACCAATATTGCTGAACTTCATTCCGGTTGCCGGTTGCGGCTTATAACCCGGTGTTGAATCCGTCCAGTGTGTGGCCGAAGAATAGGCCGTATCTCCACCGCGGATCACATAAAACAGGAAATGGTATTTTGTATACGGAGTCAACCCGGTAATTGAGAATTTAGCGGAATCGCTATTGTGCACACAATAAGCCATGCTATCAAATTCATACATCGTACCTGATCCCGAAGAGAAATCTGTATTGGCAGTATAGGCAGATGCCGGCTTTTTGGGAGTACCTGTAAAGACCGGACCAAACCGTTTCATGAATACAAGGATCTGAAAAGTACTATCGTGGTAACTGCTATCTTTTACAAATGAAATATCTCCGGCATAAGGTGAAGTAAATTTAATATTGATCAATTTAACTCCCGCCGGTGGAGGGGAAGCACCGAATGTGGAACCATTAGCTGTAGCTCCCATTGAATATGCTGAATCTTTATTTCTGACAATGTATATAATGGCATGGTAGGTGGTGTTGAAACTGAGACCGGTAATATTTACACTTCCCGAATCGGAATTCATAACACATTTTGCTGCTGTGTCTAATTCAAATGCTGTACCTCCGATGCTGAAATCTGTATTGGGGGTATAAATTACGGGGTTTTTAACCGGACTTCCCGGAGCCACAGGTGTACCTTTTTTGAGGAATACCAGAGTCGACATACTGCTGTCAATATATCCTGCGGGTTTGGCCCACGTAATTTTAGCGGTCGTTTGACCCGTACCCATTACAGCAGGAAACTGGGGCGCAGGCGGTAATTGAGGAGCACCTTTTACAACATCCGCCCAATTGGTGCCAAAACGAATGCCATCTATTGAAAGAGACGCTGCATTGGATGCTGAACCTTGTCTCAAAGCTACCCTCGAAACATTTGCCAAGTCTGAACCTGCATTGGGTGGAGTTCCGGGACGTGCGGTTGGAAAAGGAGGTTCGAAAGCGGGAACCCCTCCGTTAAACACATACAGCGAAACTGTATCGTTATCTGCACCGGCATGGAAAGCATGTTTCAACGCCACCAGATATGTGACTCCATAATAAAAAGTATCTTTTGTATTATAGACTAAAGCTTCGGTTGTTTTACTTATTCCCATTAGAAAGGAGATGCTATCAATACTTTTAATGTATAAACGAGCATTAAATGTGGATGTACTTGTACTTGGAAGCAATGCGAAAAAATAATCGCCATTGTTTTGCGCGAAGTTTACCTTCATCATGAACGAAACAAAAACATTGCCGGTGGTTACAGGTGATGAGGCATCCTTGTACACATCTTGTCCGGATGTATTCATTGCTGCCGCAGCTCCATTGTTGGAACCCGGATAACCGGTATAGGTCAGCCCCGATGCTGTGGCTCTGATAGCATTGGTTGTTATTCCACTAATGGCTGTCCAACCATTTGCCGATAACGAATCATTGCCTGAATAATTGAAGTCATCATTCAACAATACCTGAGCAAATGTGCCCGTGGCCATGAAGAGTAAAAGCAGGGTAATCATTTTTTTCATAACTGTGCTAATTAGGTGATATGCAATATACAAAGTGAATTCAGAAAAAAGCGAGTAATTCTATTTCTTCATTAAAAATATGGTGCAAATACGCAAGTCCATGTAAAATCATAATGAACATAGGGTTATATAAATAGTATAATTCAATACCCTTTTGTTTGCAAAAAAGCGGTTACTAAAACTTTACGGCAATTCCAACCAAAATATGTCGCTGGGGTAAATACCGTGCAGGGTTAGAAGGAGGTGGACCGGTAACTCCCAATCGCGGATCGCGGTAGCGAGGATCAACCCAGGAATCCGGGACATCATCTCCATCTTCATAAGCCTTACCCGTTACCGGATTGATAATGGCTGCGTTCCGGTTATCAAATAAATTGGTGATCTGTACATTGAACGTTATGCTGGAAGTGGTTGTTAATTTCCACCACTTCGAAAAGGTAAGATCGCACCAGAACCAATACTCTCCTATTTTACTCCAGCGTGCATCGGGATCTGAATTGACTACGTATACCGGTCGTCCGGTATTGGGGTCGTTACGATCGAATACATAAGGCGTGTACCTCACTCCCGAACGCAATACGGTTTCGAAATAGAGACTCATGTGGTTTAAGGCAGGAATACCAAAGAGTCCTTCTTTATTTGCCAGCCGAAACAAATGATTCGACTTTAAATCATACGGTACATCCCAGGGCAAATAAAATTCGCGTGTATCTTCCACCGATCCGCTTGCTTGCAGGTCTTTTATTTTTTCGTTGGCACTCGCACTCTGTCCCGTAGTTGCCATGTAAGTAAATGATACCTGTCCGTTGTATCCGTTCCCAATGCGTTTTATATAACCCAGCTCGATGCCGCGCGAACGTGCATAATCTCCGTTGATGCGAATGGTTCGGGCGATTTCCCGTCCGGTTATGTCAGGAATCAACAAAGAGGTGGTGGTTATAAAATCGTATTTGTCTTTCCAGAAAGCAGTAACAGTAAATGCATCGTTGCTGGTTAATTGTGTTTTCAATCCGATTTCATAACTGATATCTACTTCCGGGTTCAGGTCGGGATTTCCCACATTGGCTGCAGTAGACCGATCCTGATACAAGGGATTAAATCCGGGATAAACAAAGGAAGGGTGCGGTAAAATGGTGGTGTGTGCATAATTAAAATAGAGCATCTGGTTTTCGCGAATTGGAAACGTAGCTGATAATTTTGGTAAGAACCTGAACTTATAGCGTACATCGCCGATACGGGTAGAATGCGCGAGATAACTGTCTCTGAATTCCTGCAGAATGGGTGCGGTCTTATTTTCAATGGCATCGTCCACATATTTTCCGGGAGCCCAATATTCCAGACGGCCACCCATATTGGCCACAAGTCCTTTGTATTTAATCTGATTGGTTATATAAAAACCACCACGCCGAGGCATTGCTTCCCATACATCGCTTTGCTGACCCAACCTGTAACTCTGCGATGAGGAACCATTGGCCAACGGTATCGGAGCACCAATCCAGGGTCGGATGATATCGATCCATTGCATATGGCGAAAATTCAGTTCAGCTCCGAAAGTGAGTTTGTTCAGCGAGTTTTTCGAGAATAAATTTCCCTCCAATCGTGTTGTATACTCTTCAAAAAAATGATCGTGCCATAGCGTAGCTATTCCCCCGTTATTGTAGAAACCCGATGAAAGATTGACATAGGCTACATCGGCTCCCGGATTAAAATACGTTGTCGGAAATAACGTAATTGAAGCCGGATCGTAATCTGCATCTACTGCACCCGGACGCCAGTAACGACCATTGGCATCAGCCCTCAGCCGCACAAAAAAGCGCGACAACAATACCGAATACGAAAACCGCTTGCTTACAGAATGTTTCCAATCGAGCGAGGTCATATACGCATCGTGTGTGAAAGTATTGGCATTGTCCATCATCTGTGAAAACGCATATTGATAACCGGGCTGATACGGCAAATCATTTCCGAAAATGCGAAGCATATTTATATCCTGGTTGATGCTGATGGAACGCAATTGCGAAAGGGTGATTGATTTTCCCTGCTTGAATGTATAATGCAGGTTGGCAAACGCACTCCAGCGGTTATCCTGATAGGGAGCAAAAGTGGCACCGCCATTTTGTGCATATAAGGATGACTTTACCTGCCTGGCCGGATTCTTATAAAATTCATCGCTGAATGCACCACGCAAAGCAACCGAAAAACGAAGTCGCTTATCGAGTTTCTTTTTGAATAAGGGTCCGTTTACATTCAGCTCAGCAATTTGGTTATTCCAACAACTTCGCGCGTCCTTATTAAAAACAAAATTATCGCGCTTGTAACTGGCAGATACCTCAAAAGTCTCTCCCCCTTTACGCGTTTTAGTGCGAATCACACCCGATGTAGCATCGCCTGTTTCCGCTCCTATGCCTCCGGTTGTAATTTCAATATCACTAACGGCATTAGAGCCTATATCCAAACCAAATCCGGTTCCGGCCAGTGGATCGGTAACCCTTACCCCGTCAATAAAAACTCCTGTTTCGTAAGTGCGGCTTCCGCGAATGCTCACTCCTGCCGGCGATTGTATAATGCCCGGTTGGGTACCTACAATTTGCTGCAGTTGACGTGCAGGAGCCAATTCAATGGCCTCCTGCGAAATGGTATTCACCGATTGGGCTTTATCAATATCGATCAATGGCTTTTTTCCGACTATCACCACTTCCTGCTCGATGGTGTACACCGATGGCAATAACTCAATCTGCAACTCTTTTACATCACCTGCCTTAACTTTTATACCGGTCAACAACACTTTGATATACCCGATATAGGAAACTTCAACGTTGTATTCTCCGGGCTTAATATTGCGAATGCTGAACCGGCCATCGGTGTCGGTGGTTGCGCCTAGAGAGGTTCCTTTCAATAATACACTTACTCCAATCAGTTCGCTGTTGTCTTTTTTATCTTTTACCCAACCTTGTATGGTGGCGGTTTGAGCCAATACAGGAAGGGCTTCCAGACAAAACAGGAATCCAAGCACAAGTTGAGAAGTTAACCGTATTGACCAGGCCATCTGAAAAGCAAATTAGCATTATTTTTTATGCAATATGTTAAGGAATATGTTCAGATGGAATATCATTCCGATTCAAGCAGGATTTCATAAATTAATATTTTGGTAAATAGCTTCTTTAGTCATGCCTTAGAAGTACGCAGTATGACTAAAAACTCTACATATTTTAGCTAAAAATCAGATAAGCGATGCAACGTTCAACTATGGTACCTGCTCTTTTGGTTAAATGTCACGAATAAAAATTTACTAACTTTGGTCTGCAGGTCCATTTGAATATGAAAAGGAACTATTTTACGGTATTGCTTTTGCTGGCCGTCCTGCTCATTACAGGATGCGAAAAGCGTTATTGGTACCGTAAGAAAGTACGGGAACCTCTCTTTTCTGAAAAGATCTATCCCCGCAGAACCGTTAAAATTGAAATCCGCAACGAATCACCCGATTTCATTTCAAAACGATTTGAACAAATCATTCTTCGGGCGGGTATGAAAACGCTTTCGCGTAAAGGATTCATGGATGCGCAAAAAGACACTCCCAATCTTCACCTTGTTATAAGTTTACGGGTCGACTCGTATTATGTTTACGGTAGTAATACAGGAGCAATAAGCGGCTTTAATCAATCGAGCATCGTTACCCGGCAACGATTGCAAACACAAGCCGGTGCACGGTCTCTGAAAGAAAAACGTCCGGTTAAGGAACTTACCTTAAGTTATTATATGACCTTTCCGGTTACAGGAATTGTGTATTGGGAAAGCGGGGATGGACTTTACTTTTTCAATGACGAGAAACGCGATCTGCGACGTAGTTTGGGAATGGTGAGGTATGCACTTGGAACTGTGGAGTGATCATAAGCTCTTATCAATGGGTTGTAACCATACGCTATTACTCAATGGCAAACTTGCGGTATTTATTCTTCGTCAAGCAATCTTTCAATACTTCTATCCGGAATAACCCATACAATTGCAACAAGAATGATGAGAATCAAAGATAAAAGAGGATAGAAGAATGCGCCTATAAGCGAGGTAATATAGATGGCAACCGAAAAAATAGTCTTTTTCAGATTTTTCTGAATAATAATAAAAACCTTATCGTTAGGTGGTAATTTATAGGTAACGGCCAACTGAAAAACATAAGCGGCAAAACCACATATTAAAAGGTTCATACAATATTAGGCAACAGGGAGCTCTGCATAATGGTTTTCTCCCATCCAGCCGGTAGTAAACGGAACCAGTGAGAGTGTAAATAACAATCCCATATTCGCCCAGATAATTCTTGCGTTGACGCGCTTTACAGCATGTATAAAATGATGATGATTAGCCCAGTAAATTGCAATGAAAACAAAACTCAAAATATAGCTGGTAAAAACAGGAAACAGATTCACCAGCGCATCCATACTATTATCGTGCGGAACTTTTAATTCCAGAACCATAATGGTGATAATAATGGCAAATACGCCATCGCTGAATGCTTCTAAACGGGATTTGTTCATACAGGTTTAATTAGATACTGCTATTTTCAAAAGTATTGTAAAAAAATAATGGATTACCTCATCTGGTATCAATACAATTTACGTTTATACACGGAAGTTCCAAATTGGAAATCTACGGGATATATCCCCAATATTTAAGATCATTCGTTTCCTTTATTGTCTTCGTTCCACCATCATAAAGCACAACTACCCTGGTAGCAATATCCATTATATTTCTATAATCGTGGTCTGTAATAATGAACCCTTTGTATTCCGATTGCTCTTTAATCACTCTTTTTATTTCTTCCTTGTAAATCGGTGCAACACCATTAAATGGCTCATCAATAAAGGTATATAAAGAATCAGAATACACCATTAACAGTATCTCTACCAATCGTATTTCACCCCCGGAAAGTTGCCTGCATTTCTTATTCAGCAATGGCTTAATTAAATAATGTTCACTTATGAATTCTGCTTTGCTCTCATTACAAAACAGATCGATGATTGTCTTAACCTTTAAATGGCTAGGTAAAAAATTATCCTGTGGCAAATAATTGATCAGTTTGTAATTGCTATATAACCCTTGAACAATTTTATCACCGACTCTAACGAATTTTCTATCTGCACTTACAGAACCAAAAATTATTTTTAAGAGTGTTGACTTTCCGGTTCCATTTCTACCAAGTAATCCAACTATTTCACCTTTTTCACATGAAAGATAAACATCCGTTAGTACCTGATTTGTACCAAAACTTTTTATAATACTATCAACATGTAACTTGTTCAAAATACTATGAAGATAAACCCTATTGCCAGATTCAAAATAAATGTACCAATCCAGAGAGATAATCTGCTTAATCCCATATTGTAATAAAAATAATATTCGTTCGCAGATCTTATTTCATACATAAAATAATGAAACAAGAATCCTGATAATATATATGCACTCCCTATTGCTTTAAGGGATAACTCCTCTGTTAAACCGAATATCAACAATCCAAGCAATCCTGAGAAAATCAGGGTCGGAAAAAATATTTTTTGATAAAAAATCAGGATGGCTTTAAATATCCGCATGCGCTTATCTGCTTGCTACCATTCAATTATCTATTTCTCCTCGGTATCGTCATTCGCATTTCCGTACCCATACCCAAAATACTTTCGAAGGATACTTGTATTCCCACCTTTTCCGACATGATTTTGACGAGGTACAATCCCAGTCCGGTAGATGATTCATTGCCGGTAGGTCGTGCACTGAGACGGGTGAATTTTTTAAACATATTTTGCTTGTCGAATTCGCTTAGTCCCGGGCCAAGGTCTTTTACCCGCACCATTATGTGCTCTTCAGAATCGCTAATGGTTATGTAGATGGGTTTGTTAAAAGGAGAAAATTTAATGGCATTCGACAACAGGTTGGTATAAATCAGTCGAACGATACCCGGATCTGTTTCTATTCCGCTAACCTGATTTTCCAGCTTCAACTGGATATCGATCATTTTCTCTTTTGCCTGTAAATTGAGATGAGCAGTTTCTTCCTGAACCAATTTCACAATATCGGTTTCGCTCACTGCAATTCGTTGCTGTCCTGCCTCAATACGGTTAACATCCAGGAATCGTTCGATAAGCGAATTCATCTCCTCAACGCTCAAACGGATATATTCCATTTTCTCCTGCTGCTCGCTCACTTTTGTATCGGGTTCCATTTCAATCAGCTCAGTAAGGCCCTGTACCCGGCTCAACGGGTTTTTCAAATCGTGCACTACGAGCCGGATAAATTCGTTCTTTTCTTCGTTGAGCTCCGATAATTTTTCATTGGCTGCTTTCAACCGCTCGTTGTTCACTTCAATTTCGTTGTTCTTTTTATCAAGTTCCAACTGTTGCTTTTCTATCAGAGCATATTGAATCCGCAGATTTTTCAGGCGTCCCTTGGATTGTGTATAATAAATCAGGATAATAATGATCCCCAAGACCAGTACAACGATGGAAAAAATAAAATAGCGTGTAAACAATTGTTCTGAATCCAATTTAGCTTCGAGCAGGGAAACTTCTTTTTCCTTGCTGTTCAGTTCCATTCCGATTTGCGATTCCAGGGTATTTACATTATCGTTCTGCTCCTGCATTTCATTCGACAGAGTCAACAGTTTATTGAGAACGGAAAATGCCTCCTTGTGTCGCCCCATCTTATTCAGTAAAGCTGCTTTTTGCCTGTAAACATTAAGCTTGTACTGCATCTTGATCATAATGGGAGTATGGGTCACTTCAATTGCACTATCCAGGTATTGCAATGCAATTCCCAGCTTGCCTTTTGCCTCAAACATGGATGCTACCTGCGAATAGGTATTCATCAGACTGCTTTTCTCAAATTGATTTTTGCGGTTATACTTCAGGTCATAATTGAGGTATTTCAAGGCACTGTCCTGCTGCCCCTGGAGCATAAAAAGTTCACCGATATTTCCATAAACTATTCCACAGAATATCGGATCAAACCTGGAAGCATAATACAGGCTGGAATCAAAATTTGCTCTGGCCTCTTTATATTTACCCAATTTACCATAGCATAAACCAATATCATTGAAATTACCGTAGATATATTGGTTCATCCGGTATGCCTTGTAATGTCTCAGGGCTTCTTTGTAATAGCTCAGGGCTTTAATATATTGCTCCTGACTATACATAATATTGGCCAGCATACGCTTCGAATAACCGGCAAAAACCAGATTACCCGATAAACAGTGATAAACCAATGCTTTGTAAATGTATTTCTCAGCCAGAACAAAACTTCTGCTGATGCGCAAAATATCGCCCAACGACATGTAACATGCTGCCAGCAAATCGTAATCGCTGTGCTTTTGACCATAGGCAATAGCTTTGTATAAATATTCAAAGCTTTGGGTATATTCCCGTTGCGTCGCGTAAATAATTCCCTTGATGCGATATGCATGGTTGAGAATATGTTCGTTCTTAAGTTCGAGAGCTTTGAGAATTGCCCTGTCTACGTAACGGTGAGCCCTGGCCTGATCCGTAACTCGCAGGTTATACCCGATTTCGTATTGAAGAAAAGCAATGGTGGTATCCGGCAATTTGCCATCTTCAACCAGATTAATCATACTGTCGATCGAGAGGTTCTGATCGGCCCTGCCCGTTAAAATTATACCAATATTAAGCAGCAGTACGATTAAAAGTCGCTTCATTTATCCCATGCTTTTTATCTCACTCACTAATTGGGTGAGTGCTTTCTTCGCATCGCCAAACAACATACTGGTTTTTGGCCGATAAAACAACTCATTTTCAATTCCGGCGTAACCTGCTTTCATACTGCGTTTGTTTACAATCACGTTTGTTGCAGCTTCTACTTCCAGAATTGGCATTCCATAAATGGGCGATGAAGGATCGGTTTTGGCAGCCGGATTAACCACATCGTTTGCTCCTACTACCAACACTACATCGGTAGTTGCAAATTCAGGATTGATCTCTTCCATTTCTACCAATTTCTCATAACTTACATTACTCTCAGCCAACAATACATTCATATGGCCCGGCATACGTCCGGCAACCGGATGTATAGCATATTTAACTTCCACACCTTCGCGTTCGAGCAATTCCTCCAATTCGTGCACAATATGTTGTGCCTGAGCTACTGCTAATCCGTAACCGGGTACAATCACTACTTTCTTGGCATATTTCATCAGAATGGCAGCATCGCTTACATTCACTTCTTTGATGGTACCGTGCATTTTGCTTCCTTCCGATGCTACTGATTTATTTCCACCTCCAAAGTTTCCAATCAATACATTTAACAGTGAACGGTTCATGGCTTTACACATCACCATCGTTAAAAGTGTACCGGCACTTCCCACAAGTATACCACCTACCAACATAACTTTATTGTCGTACAGGAATCCGCCACATGCTGCTGCCACACCGGTAAAGGAGTTGAGCAGAGAAATAACTACCGGCATATCGGCACCTCCGATAGGCATTACGAAGAACACCCCATAAATGAGGGAAATTGCCCACAACACATAAAAGGAAAATATAAATGCATCACTACGTACACCGGCAATCTGGAATCCGAAATATGCGATTACACCAAGCAATAAAATACTGATGAATTGCTGAAAGGGAAATGAAAAGTCTTTGATATTTCCGCTCAGTTTTCCCCAGGCGATGATACTTCCCGAAAACGAAACCGATCCTATTACGAGACCTGCCACGATGGTCAGCATCATACCGGTTTTACTGCCATCGGCACACTCCTGCAAAAACGCTGCAACCGAAGCAGGATCCACCAGGTCGTGTGTGATATGTCTAAATTCAATCACGGAAATCAACATGGCACATGCACCACCCATACCGTTAAACAAACTCACCATTTCGGGCATGGCTGTCATTTGTACCCGTTTGGCAGCCAACCAGCCTACAATCGAACCAATGATCAGTCCGCCAAAAATCCACTGCATATTGTGCAGGTTATTTCCCTCGGCATCCTTATACAAAAAAATGGTGGTAAAAATAGCCAGAATCATCCCGGCTGCTGCAATCAGATTTCCTTTACGGGCGGTAGCCGGATTTCCCAAAAATTTGAGTCCGGTGATAAAGGTTACAGAAGCGATTAAGTAACAAATTTCTAAAATGTGTTGTGTCATATACTTGCTAATCTTTTAATCCAGCGCCCGGGTAAATCACGAGCTTTGGGTATTCAGTTTTTCAACCAAACTTATTTTTTCTTTTTAAACATTTCGAGCATGCGGTCGGTTACTACAAACCCGCCTACCACATTAAGCGTTCCTAAAATTACTGCCAGAAATCCAAGTATGAGAGATGCCGTTTGCTCGGCCTGTCCCATTACTATAATTGAACCGATAATGACCACACCATGAATGGCATTGGCGCCACTCATAAGCGGAGTGTGCAGTACACTCGGTACATGACCGATCAGTTCGATGCCGACAAAAATCATCAGGATGAGCAGATACATCATCTGCATATTGTCGTTGATATATGCTAATACTTGTTCCATACAATTTATTGATTTGCGGTTTGCAGAGAAGGATGAACGATATTACCCTGATGCGTAATGAGGGTACCTTTGGTTATATCTTCATCCAGTTCCCAGTTCATTTTTTCGGAAGTTGATAGATGGGTAAGAAAATTAAAAACGTTTTTGGCGTACAATTCGCTGGCATTTTGCGCCAGGGTAGACGGAAGATTACTGATCCCTACCAACGTCACACCATGTTTTACCACCGTTTTATCTTTCTCACTCAGGGCGCAGTTTCCACCCTGCTCAACAGCCATATCTACGATAACGCTTCCGAGTTTCATCATTTTCACCTGTTCTTCGCTGATCAGCACCGGAGCACGTTTACCGGCAACCAAGGCTGTAGTAATTACCAGATCGGCCTGTGCCAACGATTTATTTACCGCTTCTTTTTGTTTCTCGAGGTATGCAGCACTTACTTCTTTGGCATATCCACCTTCTACTTTCACGGTTTCTTCTGATTTTACTTCAATGTATTTTCCTCCCAGCGACTCTACCTGTTCTTTGGTTTCGGGCCTCACATCGGTTACTTCCACGATGGCACCCAAACGTTTGGCAGTCGCTATGGCTTGCAATCCTGCTACACCTGCGCCAAAAATCAACACGCGCGATGGGGTGATGGTTCCTGCGGCGGTCATCATTAGTGGGAAAATTTTGGCCAGGGTATCTGCGCCCAGAATAACCGCTTTATAACCGGCCAGATTATTCTGCGAACTGAGGGCATCCATGTTTTGTGCACGCGAAATCCGTGGCATGGCATCCATGGAAAATGCACTGACACCTTTGGCGGCCAATGCTTTCACCAGGTCCGGGCTAAACAAATGATACATATAGGAGATACAAACTGCGCCTGTTTTCAGTTGGGCAATTTCATCGTCGCTTAGGGCATTTACTTTTACAACAATGTCGGCCGACGAAATCAGCTGTGCCTTGTCTGTAATAATTGTACAACCTGCTTCCTCGTATGCTTCATTGCTGAAGTTGGAAGCATAGCCGGCTTGCGACTCAACCTGACAGGAATATCCTTTTTTAATAAATTGTAGGGCGACGGATGGTGATAAGGCTACACGCTTTTCTCCTTCCCTTGTTTCTTTAACGACTGCTATTCTCAAAACCGTAAGTTTTATGTTGATGGTAAAAGAACTACAATTGTCTGAATTTTCCAATTACTGACCAAAATGATAAAAATCGCATATTCTCCGGTCTACAGGCATCCCCTGCCGGAGGATCATAGGTTTCCGATGCTAAAATATGAGCGTATTCCACATCAGTTAGTGCAGGAAGGTTTAATTGATGCAAATGCGCTGTTTGAGCCGCTACCTTGTGAATTAGAGGTACTTACTTTAACTCATACCCCTGCTTATGTAGACGGATTAATGCATGGTACACTGGATGAAAAAATGTTTCGAAAAATCGGTTTTCCCTGGTCACGCGGTTTGTTCGAACGTGAGCGAATCCTGATCCAGGGCACCATTGATTGTGCGAAGTATGCGAAGGATCATGGTGTTTCTTTAAATGTTGCCGGGGGTACCCATCATGCGTTCGCAGATCGGGGTGAAGGGTTTTGTCTGATGAACGATATGGCGGTGGCTGCAAATTATCTTTTACACCATCGTTTAGCTAAACGTATCCTCATCATTGATCTGGATGTACATCAGGGAAATGGTACAGCCCGGATTTTCAATAACCGGCCTGAAGTTTTCACTTTCAGCATGCATGGAAAAGGCAATTATCCATTTCACAAAGAGCAATCGGACCTCGATATTGAATTGGAAGATGGAACAGATGACAATTCGTATCTGGGATTATTGGAATTGCATCTTTCAGCCATTTTTGAACAGCACAAACCCGATATGATTTTCTATCAGGCGGGGGTAGATATCCTGGCAAGCGACCGTTTTGGTAAAATTGCTGTCACGCCGGAAGGTTGTGTACACAGAGATGCACTTGTGTTTTCGTATTGTAAAAAATCGGGAACTCCGGTTGCGGTTTCCATGGGTGGTGGGTATTCGCCCAATCTGGACGATGTGGTAACAGCACATTGTCGTACCTTTAAATCAGCCATTCAAACTTTTTTTACTTAAAAAGTAACGCCCTATTGCATTTTGTTATTTGAAATGATTATTTCACCCCCTGAAACAATTCGTAAAATAAAATTTGCGTTTCCGTTTTTGAATTCATATACCTTTGTTAAACCAATAAACAATCAACCCGAAAGAACCTTTACTCATGACCACTATCAAGAAGACTGCAGACAAAAAAGCACTTGGGAAGAAGCCGTCGAAGCCTGCACCTAAACCATCTCCTCAAAAACATGTTTCAGAAGACGAAGATCTGGATGAAGAAGACGACGATCTGGATATGGACGAACTGGACATGGATTACGATGATGATCTTGGATTTGACGAAGACGAGGATGAAGAGGACGATGATTTTTAAATCATCCGCTGTTCTGCATTAAGGCAGAATAATCCAGGGAGACTCTACAACATTGCTTTGATGAAGCGCCCTGTCGGTTAATCGAACACGCAACAAAACAGAATCGGAACGCAATCCGGGAAATAAAGGAGGCGTAAACTGATAGTCTATATCGCCGCGTATGGCTTTGTGAACTCCATCCGGAGTAAGCGATGAGATACGCGCCTGCAATTTAAAAGTGTCGGTTGTATTTGGAATGATAAACGGACCCAATATTCCGTTTTTCATTTCAAGGTATTCCACATTCAGGTTATAAAAATAGGGATTCCGGATTACCCCCAGGGTATCTGATTGCCTGTCGTATGGAGGAAACGTGTCGCCTTCGTTTAAACCGATATCTCCATCACCATCTTTGTATGTCAGTACAATTCCGATTAATGTATCGTTCAATCCAAATGCATCCTGCTCAATTAAAAAGTAATTTCTTTGCCATTGCAATGAAGGAACCTCGGGATATATTTCCTTTTCTTTGCAGGAGAAAAGAAGCACTAAAGTCAGGCTTGCAAAAACGACTAAGGATTTTATGGGTTTAAACATGGGCGAATTGGAATCGGAACTCTTTACTTCAAAGTTAACAAATTTTGAGGAATGGGCACTTCAGGTTTACCGCTATCAGCAGGCTCATAATCCGGTATTGACTGAATACACCCGCATGATCAAACGTACAGCCGTTCCGGATCGTATGGCTGATCTTTGTTTTTTACCCGCTTCGTTTTTCAAAACCCATGGAGTCATTACCGGTTCATTTGAACCGGAAGCCGTATTTACCAGCAGTGCAACTACCGGACAAATTCCTTCCCGGCATACAGTAAAATCACTTCAACTTTATCGAAAAAGTACGCTTTCCGGGTTTTCCCTTCAATACGGCGAGATAAAAGACACCTGCATACTTGCCTTGTTGCCATCCTATCTGGAACGTGAGGGATCTTCGCTGGTTTGGATGGCCGATTATTTTATGCAACAATCCGGACACCCACTCAATGGATTTTATCTGAACAATTTTTCACAACTGCACTCCACCCTGCTTCAACTGAGAGCTGCGAATCAAAAAACCATCTTAATCGGCGTAACGTTTGCATTGCTGGATTTTACTGAACAATATCCGCTTTCATTTCCGGAATTAATAGTGATGGAAACCGGTGGCATGAAAGGCCGCAAAAAAGAAATGATCCGGGAAGAAGTGCATCATCTACTGAAAAAGGGATTTCAAACTTCACAGATTCATTCCGAATATGGCATGACCGAATTGTTATCACAGGCATATGCGCAAAAAGATGGGAGATTCAATTCTCCTCCATGGATGAAATGTGTTATTACAGATTCTACCGATCCATTTACTATACTTCCTCATGGAAAATCAGGTGTTATCAATATGATTGATCTGGCCAATTTGCACTCTTGTGCATTTATACAAACAGCCGACATTGGTCGCGCATATGAAGACGGAACTTTTGAAGTATTAGGAAGATTGGATAACAGTGAAATCAGAGGTTGCAGCCTGATGTATTTTTAAATTTCAGCAGCGGGTTTTGGTTTACTCCGGCTTCCTTCATACAATTCAAACTTATGGTATTTGCATTCCAACGCACCGTTATATAAATTCAATCGTTTGCTCGCTGCCAAACCAATTTTTTTCATCGCTTCTATATTCGATGAAATAATCCAGGCGGTATATCCTTTGAAATCCTTTTTCATTTTGTCGCCCATCATCTTGTAAAACGCATTGATTTCTTCGATTGGCAGACGCTCTCCGTAAGGTGGATTCATGATTAATATTCCTCCTCCGGCCGGTGGTACCACTTCTTCAAATCGTTTGTTTGATAAGCGAATATCTTCGTCCAGCCCCGCCCGTTCTACATTACCGCGTGCAATATCAATGGCTTTAAAAGTTTTATCACTTCCGAAAAACCGTGCTTCACATTCCCGGATATTGGCCTGTGCGTCATCTTTTACTTCCTGCCATATTTTTGCATCTAAATTCTTCCAACGTTCAAATCCAAATTGTTTCCGCAACCAGTTTGCCGGAACATTTTTGGCATACAACGCTGCTTCAATCAATAAGGTTCCACTGCCACACATCGGATCCACAAAATTTCCTATACCATCCCAACCGGTTAACAGAATCATACCGGCTGCGGTTACTTCATTGATGGGTGCAAGGGTATTCTCACCCCGGTAACCACGCCGGTGCAACGATTCAGCTGAACTGTCGAGCGAAACGGTAACATCATCTTTAAAAATATGGATATCAATGCTCAGATCCGGATGTGTAAGGTCAACACTGGGCCGTCGACCATATTTATCACGGAAGCCATCTACAATGGCATCCTTTGTCTTTTGTGATATGTATTGCGAATGATTGAAAAAATCAGACTTCACACTGCTGTGAATAGCCAGGGTTCCATCTACATCCAGGTATTGATCCCATTGCATGCGGCGGATTTCTTCGTATAAATCGCGCTCGTTGGTAGCTTTGAATTTTGCGATAGGAATCAACACCTTCAAGGCTGTTCTCAGGTACAAATTGGCTTTGTACATCAGACGCAGATCGCCTTCAAAACTTACCGCACGGTTATGAGCCTCCACCTTTTCAGCTCCCAGAATCCGCAATTCCTCAGCCAAAACTTCTTCCAACCCGAATTGGGTCTTAGCCACCATTTTAATTATTTCAGTCACGGCGCGAAGTTAAGCTTATTTGATCCAATCACGACAATAGCTGAAGGCAAAGTACAGGAATCCAATCGTACTCTTCACCCTTCCAACTTTTATACTTTCACAACTCCCTTATATTTGCCGCTATGAATATTCTCCTCATTGGATCGGGCGGACGAGAGCACGCGATGGCCTTTAAACTGAAACAGAGTTCTTTATGCGATACCTTGTATATCATGCCGGGAAATGCCGGAACTGCACAGTTGGGTTTGAATGTACCTATCAATCCTCTGGATTTTGCGCTGGCAGGTAAATTTTGTATCGACAACCGGATTGAACTGGTGGTTGTAGGTCCTGAAGATCCACTGGTTAAAGGAATCCGGAATTATTTTGAGGCCGACCAAAACTTGCGCAACATTTTATTTGTAGGACCCGGACAGGAAGGCGCTATCATGGAAGGCAGTAAAGACTGGAGCAAAGATTTTATGGCACGGCATCAGATCCCAACTGCAGCTTATAAAACTTTTACTTTTCAAAATATTTATGATGGGTTGGATTATGTAAAAGCACATTCCTTACCCGTAGTCTTGAAAGCAGATGGATTAGCCGCCGGAAAAGGTGTATTGATTTGTGAAAACCACACAGATGCGGTAACCGAATTAAATGCCATGATTCGTGAAAAGAAATTTGGTGATGCCAGCAATAAGGTAGTGGTGGAAGAATTTTTGAAAGGCATTGAACTCTCTGTTTTCGTTTTAACAGATGGTGATTCCTATATCGTTTTACCGGAAGCAAAAGATTACAAACGCATCGGCATTGGCGAAACCGGGTTGAATACCGGCGGTATGGGTGCCGTTTCGCCTGTTCCATTTGCCGACAGTGCGTTTATGCAAAAAGTGGAAGAACGCATCATTCAACCCACCATCATGGGGTTGAAAAAGGACCAGATTGCTTACAAAGGTTTCATCTTTATCGGGTTGATGAAAGTTGGTGATGAACCCTATGTGATCGAATACAATTGCCGCATGGGAGATCCCGAAACAGAAGCTGTATTACCTCGCATAGAAAGCGATTATGCAGCTATGATGCTGGCTTGTGCAAACGGTACCTTAAAAGATTATTCACTCACCGTTTCCCCACAGCATGCAGCAACCGTAGTTTTGGTTTCTGAAGGTTATCCCGGCACATTCGAGAAAGGGAAAGTAATTACAAATACAGAAAATGTAACCTCTGCCCTCCTGTTTCATGCAGGCACTTCGTTGAATGCCACGCAAGAAGTGCAAACAAACGGAGGACGCGTTCTGGCCATCACCGCATTGGCAGACTCATTGGATGAAGCTGTGCAAACAGCAATGATAAACGCTGAACAGATTTCTTACGACGGAAAATACTACCGCACCGATATCGGATTTGAATTTATTGCACCTACCACACGTGAAAAATAAAAAAGCAGCCCTCGTCTTTATTCTCATTACCCTTTTGCTCGATGTTATCGGATTGGGAATTATCATTCCGGTAATGCCCAAACTGATTACCGAATTAATTCATAGCGATTTGAGTGATGCGGCTCTGTACAGCGGCTGGATCATGTTTTCATTCGCCATCATGCAGTTTATTTTTGCTCCCATCATTGGCAACCTGAGCGATCAGTATGGTAGACGTAAGGTACTCTTAATCTCGTTGTTTGGCTTCGGCATCGATTATATTATTCTGGCGCTTGCACCAACCATCACCTGGTTGTTTATCGGCCGCATCATTGCCGGAATTACCGGTGCCAGTTTTACTACTGCATCAGCTTATATCGCGGATATCAGTCCGCCTGAAAAAAGAGCGCAGAATTTCGGGATGATTGGTGCCATGTTTGGTTTGGGCTTTATCATTGGTCCCGTTATGGGTGGTGTGTTGGGTCAGTTTGGTTCGCGTGTTCCTTTTTATGCTGCTGCCGGATTAAGCTTGTTGAACTGGCTGTACGGATATTTCATTTTGCCGGAATCACTTGATCCGGAACACCGCCGCAAATTCGACTGGAAGCGGGCTAATCCATTTGGTTCATTGAAACAACTGAAAAAATACCCGCTTGCCTCCGGGTTAATCATTGCCTTGTTTTTTGTGTATATAGCCGCACACGCAGTTCAAAGTACCTGGACATTTTTTAGCATGGAACAATTGAAATGGGATGAAACTATGGTGGGTTATTCTTTGGGTGCCGTTGGCGTTCTGGTGGCACTGGTTCAGGGAGGTTTGATTCGTGTTATTACTCCCAGGATTGGCCAGAAAAATTCGGTATATGCCGGAATGACTTTGTATGCAATTGGATTTTTTCTTTTCGCATTTTGTTCGCAAACCTGGCAAATGTTTGCCGTATTGGTTCCTTATTGCCTGGGTGGCATTGCAGGTCCGGCCTTGCAGGGACTTATATCCAACGAAGTTCCGGCAAATGAACAGGGAGAATTGCAAGGAGCCTTAACCAGCATGATGAGTGCAACTTCCATCATCGGGCCACCCATGATGTCGAATGTGTTTCATCATTTTACATCACCGGATAGTTCGGTGTATTTTCCGGGTGCTTCCTTTATGTTGGGTTTTGTGTTTACCATTATCAGTTTGTTCCTGATTTCACGATCGCTGAAGAAGCATTACATTCCTGCTGTTGAGCAGGCTTAAATAATTTTAATCAATACTTCTTTGAACAACTGATCGGGTGTGGTTGAGAAATTATTCACGCCTTTGCTTTTGAGATCGTACTCATGCATTACGCGAATGCCTTTTTCCAATTCGTCGAGAGAATAGTTTTTCGCAGCGGTTGAACAATCAATCGCCTGATAATAATTTAACCCGAACTCTCTTTGCAGTTTCCCCTGATCCGTGATCTTGCTTTGTTTGACCATATAGGCCTTGTTGAGAAAATTGGAAAGATTAGACAAGGTACCAATGATGGAAAAATCTTTTGCTTTACCCATGTGATGCGCAATGTGAAACGCACGCGATGCATTTTTGGCGGATAATGCATTGATGAATTCGAAAATATTGTATTCGCGGCTGATCCCGATTTTTAATTCCACATCGGTATCGGTAATTTGTTTGTCGTCGTGCTTGTTGATGATCAGCTTTTCCAGTTCATTGGAAATTTTAGCCAGATCGCTGCCCAGTGATTCTGCAATCAATAAACTCGAACGTGGCGTAATGGAATACCCTTTCACCTTCAGATATTGCTCAATCCAGGGCGCCAGTTGATTTTGCTTAATGGCCTTTGATTCAAAAATCACATGGCGGGTTAAGGCTTTATAAAACCGTGTGCGCTTATCGAGCTTCGACGATTTATTGCAAATCACCAGAATGGTAGTAGGTACCGGTTTTTCGAAGTAGGCTTCAAATTCATCCAGACCTTTGAGCAATTGAGCTTCCTTTACCAGAATGATCTGATAGGGTGCCATGAGCGGAAAACGGCGGGCATTGGATACAATGGTATTTACATCCGAATCTTTGCCATACAACACCATCTGATTAAATCCCTTTTCAGCATCAGTCAGGATATTATTCTCAATAAAATCAGAAATGAGGTCGATGAAATAGTGTTCTTCCCCGTATAAATAATAGACCGGAGCAAATTTCTTTGCTTTAAGCTCTGCGAGGAGTTTGTTATGTTCTGTATAATCTGCCAATGTGATTTACCGAAAAGGATTAATTTGCCGGACCATGCGACTGAATTTCCCTACCTACAACTTTAAGATAAAAAGGCAAGAAAATTCTAACTATGTTTTCGACATTATCCGGAAAAAATTTGTGCTTTTAACGCCGGAAGAATGGGTTCGCCAGCACACGCTGAATTACCTGATTCACGACCTGCATTGCCCATCTTCACTGATTGCCGTTGAACGTGGTTTGGAAGTGAATGGGTTACGCAAACGATTTGACCTGATGGTTTATCAACAGGGAAAACCTTTTTTGCTGGTAGAATGTAAAGCTCCAACTATACGCCTTCATCAACCGGCTGCCATGCAGATTGCGGTTTATAACAGTCATTTTAATTGCCGGTACCTTTGGTTAACCAATGGACTGGATCATTATTATTATGAAATTCAGGCAGATGGAAAACCAAATCCAATACCGATGTTGCCTGATTTTATGGATTAAGCTATACGGGATCCATTTTTCACCTGACTTTCAGGTTGCAACAAAATCACATCACCCGCATCGCCCAATACTCCCAATACCAGACATTCACTTTTAAAACCGGCTATCGGCTTTACCGGAAAATTGATCACGGCAATAACCTGCCTGTTCATCAAATCCTCAATCCGGTATCGTTTTGTAATTTGAGCCGACGATTGTTTGATCCCCCATTCGCCAAAATCAATAAAGAGCTGATATGCCGGTTTGCGTGCTTCAGGAAATTCCTTTGCGTCAATGATGGTACCGGTTCGGATTTCCAGTTTTTCAAAATCGCTGTACAAAACCGTTTCCATCTTTTTTAATGTTTGGAAAATTCCATCAGGTAAGCTTTGATAAAATCATCCAGGTTACCGTCCATCACGCCCTGAATATCCGAAGTTTCAGTATCGGTACGCAAGTCTTTCACCAGTTTATACGGATGAAATACATAATTGCGGATCTGCGAACCCCATTCTATTTTTTTCTTTCCGGCCTCAATTACACTTTTTGCCTCATTACGCTTGCGCAATTCCATCTCATACAACTGTGATTTCAACAACTTGAATGCTCTTTCTTTGTTGGCACTTTGAGAGCGTTCAACCTGGCAAACAATCACGATTCCCGAAGGCTTGTGTGTGAGTTGCACTTTGGTCTCCACTTTGTTTACATTTTGCCCACCGGCACCACCTGACCGCGACGTTTGAATTTCAACATCGGCATCCTTGATTTCAATTTCAATGGTATCATCCACCAATGGATAACAATACACCGAGGCAAAAGAAGTATGCCGGCGTGCATTGGAATCGAAAGGAGAAATGCGCACCATGCGATGCACTCCATTCTCTCCTTTTAAATATCCGTATGCAAAATCACCCTGCACCTCAATGGCGCACGATTTAATTCCGGCACCGTCTCCGGCTGTTTCTTCAATTACAGCAGCTTTTAGTCCGTGCTTATCGCAATACATAATATACATGCGCATCAACATCTCGGCCCAATCCTGGCTTTCAGTACCACCCGCACCGGAATTGATATTGATCACGCAATTCATCTGATCTTCTTCAGCGCTGAGCATGTTTTTAAACTCAAGTTCTTCTACTGCCTGTAAAGATTTTGCGTATTGCTTATCGAGTTCTTCATCCGATGCTTCGCCCATTTCAGAGAATTCACGGATTACCGTAAGGTCGTCGAACGCCTGTTGTACAGCTGCAAAGGCATCAGTCCAGACTTTCTTCAGTTTGATATTTTTAAGCAGAACTTCTGCCTTTTTGGGGTCATCCCAAAAGTTGGGTCCATGTGATATTTCTTCTTCCTGCCTTATTGCATCGAGCTTACCATCCACGTCAAAGAAACCTCCTCAGGTCTTGTACCCTTATAGCTAAATCTTTATATTGATCTGTTGTCATGGCGCGAAAATACATTTTGCTGCGGCCTTTCCCAAAAGGTAACTTTTTTATGTACGCCATACTAAAGTTGCAGCGAGATGGGTGTTGAACCACGTTGTGGTTCGATGGAGACCTTTACGTCTGCGGGTTAATGAGGTGGAACCGCGTTGCGGTTCGGTTTGGTATCCGGGAGGATTTTATATCAGCCTATCCTAATACTAAGGTGAAATAAACAGGAGATACTTGTTGAGGAGCGAGCCCTCCTTCGCTGAAGCTATGGCGGGCAAGGGTTGAACCGCGTTGCGGTTCGGTTTGGTATCCGGGAGGATTTTATATCAGCCTATCCTAATACTAAGGTGAAACCCGCCGTCGCTAAAGCTATGGCGGGGCAATGCATTCTTCCTGCCTCCGCTGCGCTACTGCGGGCAAGCATTTTTCATTCTGTATTTCATTCCCGATTACTTGAATGATCTTTTCTTAAATTGCGCTCCTATTCTAATCGCATGAATCCGTATTCGCATTATCTCTCCCTGATAGAACAAGCCATCGCAGACAGGCCATTTAATGGTACTCCCAAAGAATTGTATGATCCGGCTAATTATATGCTCTCGCTGGGGGGTAAACGCCTGCGTCCGGTTCTGGTGTTGATGGCCCAAGAGATGTTTGGCGGTAAAGCGGAAGATGCCCTGAGTGCTGCTCTGGCAGTTGAAGTATTTCATAATTTCACCCTTGTGCACGATGATATCATGGATAAGGCTCCGCTCCGCAGAGGAAAACCCACGGTTCATACAAAATGGGACGAAACAGTAGCCATCCTTTCCGGTGATCTGATGATGATTCGTGCCACAGAATTGTTATGTGAAACTAACGTGAAGGATCTTCGTCCGTTACTGCAACTTTTCAATCAAACAGCTATCGAAGTTTGCGAGGGTCAGCAATGGGACATGAATTATGAAATGCAGAATGAGGTGTCTGCCGATGAATATATTCACATGATTTCCCTGAAAACGGCAGTCTTGCTGGGTTGCTCCTTAAAACTGGGGGCCTTGATTGCGGGTGCTTCTTCAGAAGATGCTGAAGCGATTTACGCATTCGGTAAAAAAATCGGTATCGCATTTCAGATTCAGGATGATATGCTGGATTCGTTCGGAGAAGGTGAAGAAACAGGCAAAAAAATTGGTGGTGATATTGCCTCGAATAAAAAAACCATTTTGCTCATTGATGCCCTGAATCAAGCCAATCCCCAACAAAAACAAGAAATTCAGCATTTGTTAAATCAACCTGCAACAGATGCAAAAATTAAAACAATGCTCTCTTTATTTGAACAATTGGGAGTACGACAACTGGCCGAAACAAGAAAAAATCAATTTCTGGAGGAAGCTTTTTCACATCTGGATGCTATTCAACTACCAAAGGAACGAAGCCAGATACTTCGCCAAACAGCTACAGAGCTGATGATCAGGACAAAATAAGAATTGATTGCGTTTCAGAAGGATTATTCCGATTCATTCACTTCATTCATAATTATTTTTTTTGTTTGACTGTTTTTGTTTAAACTTGCATTTGGATACTCATCCAATTCAACAAACCCATTCACAATCTCTTCCTGGCGAGTTCGACTCTGCGAAAGCGATGACTGAATCTATCTTTAAATTATTTTAATTGCATGTACGACATTTCTAAATTGAATGAAATGCTCATTACTGAGCTTCGTGAACTGGCTTCTTCGCTCCACATTCAACATCCCGAACAACTTGAAAAAGATGATCTGGTAAACCGTATCGCCGGCCACAAACAGCCTTCCGATAACGCAGATGAAAAACCAAAAAGAAGGCCCCGGACCAAAAAAACCGAGAAGCCGGAAACAGTAACTCCGGCACCGGTTCTGGCAGAAAAAGCCATCGAAAAAATTGAGCAGGAGATCCTGAATCAACCGCCTATGGTTTCCGACGAACAGGAAAACGGAAATACAGCAAATAATTCCAACAGCAATCAAACCGACAGAAGCAACCAATCTGACAATAGCAGCAATCAATCCGATGGAGGTAATCTGGGAGAATCGGAAGACCCGGCTCCATACGAAAAATCTTTCAAAGACAAACGTCAGGAACGGCAGGAACGTTTTGAACGGATGCAACAACAAAATGCCCTGCTCCAGGAACTGGAAGGCATTGTAAGTTCAGAAGGAGTACTCGAAACCATGCAGGACGGATATGGCTTTATGCGCTCATCGGATTACAATTATATGGCTTCGCCCGATGATGTTTATGTTTCACCGGCTCAAATAAAATTACTCGGACTCAAAACCGGAGATACCATCCTGGGAACCATTCGCCCTCCGAAAGAAGGTGAAAAATATTTTGCACTCACAAAAGTGGATGCAATCAACGGACGTATACCGGCTGATGTACGCGATCGTGTTGCCTTCGAACACCTCACACCACTCTTCCCGGATGAAAAATTAAAACTGGCTAAGAACTCAACTACCTTTTCTACCCGTATCATTGATTTACTTGCACCGATCGGAAAAGGTCAACGCGGATTGATCGTGGCACAACCCAAAACCGGTAAAACCATTTTGCTGAAAGATATTGCTAACGCCATTGCCAAAAACAATCCGGAAGTGTATCTGATTATTTTATTGATCGATGAACGACCTGAAGAAGTTACCGACATGCAGCGCAGTGTGCGTGCAGAAGTGGTAGCCTCAACATTCGACGAACCGGCTGATAAACACGTGAAGCTGGCCAATATTGTGTTGGAAAAAGCAAAACGCATGGTGGAATGTGGTCACGATGTAGTAATCCTCCTCGATTCGATTACCCGGATGGCACGAGCATTCAATACCGTTCAACCTGCGTCGGGTAAAATCCTGTCGGGTGGTGTAGATGCAAACGCTCTGCACAAACCAAAGCGTTTCTTTGGTGCTGCCCGTAAAATTGAAGATGGTGGATCATTGACCATCATCGCAACCGCATTGACTGAAACCGGATCGAAAATGGATGAAGTGATCTTCGAAGAATTCAAGGGTACCGGTAATATGGAATTGCAACTGGATCGTCGTTTATCAAACAAACGTATCTATCCGGCCATCGATATTGTGGCTTCCAGTACACGTCGCGAGGACTTGTTACTCGAGAAATCCACACTTCAACGGATGTGGGTATTGCGCAATCACATTGCCGATATGAATGCGGAAGAAGCCATGGATCTTATGTTGAAAAACATGCGTTCGACCCAAACCAACGAAGAGTTTCTGGCTTCCATGAACGGATAAAAACAATAAACGAACCGCATGACAAAAATCAAAAACAGAAAGCAGTCATCCGGTGTTTACCATATCAAACAATCATTTTAAACACATGTTAATAGGAAAAAAAGCTCCCTCATTTAAAGCATCTGCCGTGGTAAACGGTGGCGAATTTGTAGACCAATTCTCTCTGGATCAGTTTCTGGGAAAAAAGCATGTCTTATTTTATTTCTATCCCCTCGATTTCACCTTTGTTTGCCCTACAGAAATCATCGCATTTGAGCGCCGCATCAAGGAATTCGAAGAACGCAATGTAGCAGTAGTAGGCTGTTCTGTTGACTCTAAATTCTCGCATTGGGCCTGGCTCAATACACCACAAAACGACGGTGGCATTGAAGGCGTAAAATATCCATTGGTGGCCGACATCAACAAAACCATAGCGCATAACTATGGTGTTTTAGCCGGTCATTACGAATACAACGACAATGGAGAATTAGTATGGTCGGGCAACCTGGGCGAAGATGCCGTTGCTTACCGTGGATTGTTCCTGATTGATAAAGAAGGCATTGTGCGCCACCAGATAGTGAACGATCTTCCGCTGGGACGCAGCATTGATGAAGCACTTCGCATGATCGACGCGTTGCAGTTTTTCGAAAATAACGGTGAAGTTTGTCCGGCCGACTGGCACAAAGGATCCGATGGATTGAAAGACAATGCTCAGGGAATTGCTTCTTACCTTGCATCACACTAAACGCGGGTTCTGTAATCAGAATTCGTTATAAATAAAAAGCCTGTTCAGGAATGAGCAGGCTTTTTTGTTTTAATCACTAATCATTTCCCACAACTTGTCTTTGAGTTGCAGAATATTTTTGCCTGTAGCCGAGCTGATAAAAATGACCGGTACTTTGGGCAATTCTTTTTTGATTTCCGCCATCAGTTCGTCGTCGAGCAAATCGCTTTTGCTGATGGCCAGTAAGCGTTTTTTATCCAGCAATTCGGGATTGTATTGTTTGAGTTCGTTTACCAATACCTTGTATTCTTTTTTGATGTCTTTGCTGTCGGCAGGAATCAAAAACAACAAGGTAGCATTGCGTTCAATGTGTCGCAGAAATCGTGTTCCCAATCCTTTGCCCTGATGTGCTCCTTCAATGATTCCGGGAATATCGGCCATCACAAAACTTTTATAGTCGCGGTACTCTACGATCCCAAGGTTTGGTACAATGGTAGTAAACGGATAATCTCCGATTTCAGGTTTGGCGGCAGTCATCACACTCAGTAAGGTAGATTTACCTGCATTCGGAAATCCAACCAAACCTACATCAGCCAGAATTTTCAATTCCAGAATGCGCCACTCCTCCAGTCCTGGTTCACCGGGTTGAGCAAAACGAGGTGTTTGCCGGGTCGAATTTTTAAAATGGTAATTTCCCAAACCTCCTCGTCCGCCTGCAGTCAGCACTTCTTCCTGACCTTCCTTGGTGATTTCAAATAAGAATTCCCCGGTTTCTGCATCACGAGCCACAGTACCCAATGGTACATCCAAAATCTCATTCTTGCCATCAGCACCTTTGCATAAGGCAGCTTGTCCGTTTCCACCCGGTTCGGCAATTACATGTTTGCGGTATTTTAAATGCAGGAGTGTCCATGTTTGGGTATTCCCCCTCAAAATAATACTTCCGCCTTTGCCTCCATCGCCTCCATCGGGGCCCCCTTTGGCTGTATGCTTATCGCGGTGCAAATGCACGGCACCGGCTCCGCCTTTACCACTGCGGCAGCATATTTTAACGTAATCGACAAAGTTGGATTCAGACATAAACGCGAGCTAAAAATGTATGGAATTGGATTGTTTCGGATCGGTTCCCGATGTTTATGCAACATCTTTCAATCAACCCCAACCCTCCTGTTGGCGGCAAATTTAGGTCATAGTTGGCATACTTCTTGGTTTACCGGTGAAAATGCTGAAATTCATTGGATTGATACAATGCCGGTTTAATTCAATTACCGGTAAATTTTATATAACACAATCATTTGTCCCGATTGCCTGAAGGCAATCGCAATGGGAATTGAACCAAAAAATATTCCCCGGATTTAACTATTGCGGTACCATTTCCATATTAATTGGTTTGGGCATTACATTTAATGCCTCTACTCATTTTCCTGTTTCATTTCCCAATAGTTGAAATTAGCCTTCCTGATTTTAAATTTAGCTCCGCCTGTATTCCAGAAATAAATTTTCAACTCATCCTTTCCATCCCTTATTTCCGGTGTCAGGTATTCGAAATGAAATTTTTGCCAATTATCTTCAGATTCCACTACATCGGGTTTTAATTGTGTAAACGTGTATCCGTATTGTCCTTTCGGTCTCTGCATCGATAATACTAGGTATACCGGTGTACCCGGTGTGTCCAATAAACAATATTCGAAATCTGATTCTACCCAGCAATGATCCTGATTGGTGACATTTTTAAAGGGTTGACGTAAAATTTCAGAAAATTCATCCCCGCTGAATTCCATTCCGGATTCGCTTCTTTTTAAACCGGAGGTGTTGTTCAAACAATACCAATCTTCCGGCATCTGTTTGGAGACATATAATGCTTTGTTTTCCCATACCATTTTTCCGGTAAAATCTCTTTTAATTAATTTGAGTTGTTCTACTTCACCTGCAAATGAAGTTCTAAGAAAAATGGCTTTATAATAAGGCCAGGTGGTTCTATACGGATCAATCATCCAATGTCTATACTGCCAGTACTGAAACAGATTTAGCGAAGTAAACAGGATCATAACCAAACCGGTTGAATAGGTTAACCAACGTCTTTGCTGGCCTATCCATTGCAGAAATGCTCCCATACTGAGCGCAAGAACAGGGTAAGTTACAATCAACGGACGAATAGAAAATGCTGCACCATACCACCATTCAGTCCAACTGGCTATGATGTAAAATGAGGATAGAAAATACAACAGACACGCCCAAAACAAATTCCGGTATTGCCTGTATAATGGAATAAAACCCAACAAAGCTATACCCATTATAGGCGTATATATTAACCAACCTTTTCTGAAACTGAACAAGACATTGAAAATGTGAGGTGATAAAAAATCCAGTCCAATTCCCGGATTTATGTAACTATCGTGGATCCATTTCCCTGTCATACGATGCCAATAATACAACTGAGGAAAAAAAAGTATCACTGCGGTGATGGCAATCCATGCCCATGTTTTCCTATCAGAAATCAATCCTTTTAGCTTGATTTTGAGTGCGGCAAATCCGGTGACATTCCAAAACAACGGGATTAATACAATGGTGAATTCACTGGGTTTAACAAGCAACATCAGCATCATACAAAGCGCCATTCCATAAAGGTATACGGAGCCGCGGTTCTGATGCCATCTAATGGTATTCCACATTACCAGGGTACCCAATGTAAATAATACATTTACGGTTTCAAGATTCTTAATGGTTAAATGGTGAATGCAATTGGTGGCAAACAACATGACCAATAAAACAATGGCTGTTATCCGGTCTGAGTAAAATTGCAGAAGAATTTTTCTCAAATAAATCAGTCCGACCAATGTAATAAGGATAAATCCGGCTGAAAGAATCACCTGATCATGCCAGCTATAGGGATCAGCGGCTAAACCGAAAAGCAAGTCGTAAAGTCTTGCAAGTAAAAAGAAAGGGAGATAAAAAAGCGACATCCCCATGAGAAAGAAATACATCGGTTGTCCATTTTGATTGGTTGAAATCATATAGGCTGTGCCCGCCAACTGGCGTTCGGTGCGTGCCTTCTCAAACCAACTGATGTCTTTGAGCAATGGATCGTGATGAAGCAAAGTGGCTGGTAAATACATGTGATACCCCAGCACATCCCATGAAATCTCCTCCTTTTGAATATGTGTACCACGGTAAAGGATAACAAAAGATGCAACCAGCAACAATGCCAGGAGTGAAAATCTATTTCCTTTATTCATAAACTAATACACTCATTCAAGTTCAGAACGAATGTATTTTTTTACTTAACGAAATAAGATGATTAAAGTTATGAAGATCATTCCTTAAACTGACCTAAGCAATGGCGATTTGCCTTTAATACTTATCAAATGGATTTTTTATAGCATACCACAGCCGGGAAGGCAATCTCTATGGGTATTGAAATGAAATTCAAATCCACCTAATTAATTGTTTCGGGCAATACATGATTAAATGTTACGGGCTTTACATGTAATGCCCCTACGCCAATAATCATTAACCAATTGCTTCACACAACATATGGAATATTTCGTCGATCTCCCCGATTCCAAAAATCCCTTTGTATTTGCCTTGTGCTGTATAATAATCCTTTACCGGCATGGTTTCGGCATTGTACACATCGATGCGCTTTTGGATAATGGCCGGATCAATATCGTCGGCACGACCTGAGTCTTTGCCACGCAACAGCAAGCGTTTGCGCAATTCATCCTCCTCCACTTCGAGCGCCAGCATTTTGGTGATGGCTGTTCCTTTTTCAGATAACAGATTGTCGAGAGCCTGTGCCTGTGCCTGGGTCCGGGGAAATCCATCGAAGATGAATCCTTTAGCGTCCGGATTTTTGTTGACTTCTGAAGCCAGCATGCCAATGGTTACTTCATCAGGCACCAGTTGTCCTTTATCGATATAACTTTTTGCCAGGTTGCCCAATTCGGTACCTCCCTTGATATTGGCACGGAAAATATCGCCGGTGGATAAATGTACCAGCCCGTATTTTTCTATCAATTTAGCGGATTGGGTTCCTTTTCCGGCTCCCGGAGGGCCAAACAAAACAATGTTTAACATGACACTTTGCAATTAATGGTGCGAATAAAAGGAATTCCTGAAGATTAATAAAAATAAACATGACAAGCATTCAAATTTACCTGTAAACCCACAATTTGGGTTCAGTAATTCTATTCAATCTCCTTTTCGAGATAAAATTATTGAAAAGCCAATCATAGCAGAAAAATCAAGGTTAGAGATGATGCCGTTCGAAAACTTTGGATAAACAAAAAGTCTTCTTCATGCCGGGAAATCCGAATTTCAGGATAACGCGCGAGGGATAGAGCGGCCTGTTTGAGCTCTTCTATAAAGTATGCGTTAGCAATACTTTATAGAAAGCAAGTAGCGAAAGCCCGACCCCTGAAGTATAGCGCGCGAAATGTTAATTAAATTAGAATCATTCGGTTGCGCAAACTTCAGGGGACGCGCCCAAAAAATTATCCGATGAAGTATAGCGCGCGAAATGTTAATTAAATTAGAATCA
>Ga0172379_10000482_pt1 | contig 99801 bp, 99 predicted proteins | sample GrowelOW334metaG_FD_119756 | JGI IMG/M metagenome (GOLD analysis project Ga0172379, IMG submission 119756) | Groundwater microbial communities from an aquifer near a municipal landfill in Southern Ontario, Canada - Groundwater well OW334 metaG | ecosystem: Environmental > Aquatic > Deep...
AATTCGAAAAGCAACTGCACAAAACCGCCCTGCTTGTTCCAAACAGAGAGGTATTGTACCGCTATATTCAGGGAAAGGAGAAGTTGCAACAACTAACCGAACCTGCAATTATCAATCCGGCAATTCCGGAAATAATAAGTCCTCCGGAAGTTTCAGCAATTGAAGTTAGTGCACCTGAACTTAAACCAGAGATTGAGGCATTGGTAGAAGAAATCAAACCTGAACCGATTTCGCCGGATGAAGAACAATTGATTCAGGAAATTTCGGTAGTTGAATTTGTTCCCGAAGCGGAAATTAGCAAACCAGGGTTCGAACCGGAGGTAACTGAATCCAAGAATGGTATTGAAGCGCATACCCATGAGCAACACACCTTTGCAGAATGGCTGGAGTTCATGCAAGGCTCACCCAAAGTTAAACCGGCATTGGATGGTATGGAAGCGAAGGTAGAAGAGCTACCCAATGTTGAAACTCCTCCGGTGGAGGATGCAATTGCACAGCCGGCTAAAGTTAAGCCGGAAGAACAACCGGATGATTTGAAATCCAACATTCCTGTATTTGACACTATTCTTGACAAGTTTATTCGGGAAAGTCCGCGAATCAGCAGGCCAAAAGCTGAATTTTACAATCCAGCCAATATGGCCAAACAAAGCGTTGAAGAGGATGAGGATCTTGTTACCGAGACACTTGCAAAGTTGTATTACAAACAGGGGCATTATAAGAAAGCGATTCGGGCATATGAAAAATTATGCTTGATATATCCTCATAAAATGGCTTACTTTGCCGACCTTATTCAGAAAATTAAACACGAAAACAAAGATTAACCCATATGTTTTTATTCATATCCATAGTTATCCTGATTGCATGCGTACTGCTGGTGCTTATTGTATTGATCCAGAATCCAAAAGGAGGAGGAATAGCAGCGAATTTTATTGCACCTAACCAGATCATGGGGGTTAAGCGTTCAACCGATGTTGTGGAGAAAGCAACATGGGTTCTGGCAGCAACGCTGATCGTATTATCGCTCATGTCGAATTTCTTCCGTCCAACGCTTGAAACCAGCGATAGCGGAGTTCCGGAATCGCGGATGAAAGAAAATATTGAAAACACAGAAATGCCGGCTGCACCTGTACAGGCTGCCCCAAATCAAACTCAACCCCAGCCTCAGCCGGAGCAAACTACACCAGAGCAAACCACGCCAGCTCAATAAGTATTCATAGATGAACGGCTGGACAGAATCAGATAACCAGCTCAAAAAAACCTTTGAGTTTTCCTCTTTTCAGGAGGCTATGCAGTGGATGTTAAAAGCAATTCCGGTGATTGAAGAGATGAATCACCATCCGGAATGGACGAATGTTTACAACAAAGTACATGTAGTGTTGCGCACACACAGCGCCGGTAATAAAGTAACCTCGTTAGACCGCAAATTAGCGTCAGCATTGGATGCCATCCAATAATTCAGGATCGGGATTTTAAATCAGGTGATATTACTCGCCGACTGTTTCCAGGAACTCTTTCAGCGAGGCGATATTTGGAACATTTAATGAATCTACTTTCCGGAAATCAGCGATATACAGTGAAAGCCAGTCGAGTAAATGAATGATTTCGTATACAGTTTTGATGTTTGCTAATTCAACCGGAATCTGAATGACTTTGTTGTATTCAACTTCCAGCAGATTGTTCAGGAATTCGAAACGCGAAGTTACCCGGCTGTTTTGATGAGAATCGAGTAAGAAGAAAATAGATTCCAGCTGACCATAATAACTCTCGATCACATTGTGATTCATTTCAGGTAACGTATGCTGGAAACATTCATGCTTAGCATTTTCTTGTATCTGCTGAGCAAACCGAATACCAATGGGTTCAAAAAAAGCATCGGTTAGTACAATCAGTTTATGTTTCAGTTTGGTTTTAATGGATTCGAAAATAGCATGCGCTTCTTCCTGGTACATTTTTGAATTTTCTACAGCCGATGCGGATTCCAGAAGTTCTGTGCGGTTATTTAAATTCAACAATTCTGATAAAATAAGGATCAGATAAGTAAGCGAAAACCCAAGAGCCATCCGCGGCTGAAATCCGGATTCAACTACACTTAAATGAATCCCTGATTCTTTAGCTAACATGGAGAGTTTTCCTCCACTTGAAATGGCAAGTACAGTACATTTTAAATCCAGTACCGAATGATACACACTGAGTGTTTCTTCCGTATTCCCTGAATAGGAGTTTAGAATAACCAGCGTATGCTCATTCACATAAGCCGGTAATGTATAATCGGCTACACACTCAATCGTTATCGGACAATGTTTTCTAAATATTGAACGGGCTATGTTGCCTCCAATTCCTGAACCTCCCAGACCAGCGATTACGATTTGGTGAAATTGACCAACTTTTAATCCGTGATCCTGATAATGTTCCAGCGCATAACGGATTTGATATCCGAATTTGGCAAGTGCTGTATGTTGTTCGTTCATATTAGTTTAATAGGTTTAATAAATATGTTCCATAACCGCTTTTTACCAATGGATTGGCAATGCGAACCAATTGTTCACGGTCAATGAAACCCATACGAAATGCAACTTCTTCTATGCATCCTACTTTCAATCCCTGCCTTTCCTCTACCACCTGAACAAACTGACCGGCTTGCATCAGCGTTTGAAAGGTTCCGGTATCCAGCCAGGCTGTTCCACGGTTGAGCATACTGACTTTCAATTTTCCTTTCTTCAGATAGGCCATATTTATATCGGTTATTTCCAACTCTCCTCTTGCCGAAGGTGTTGTATTTTTAGCCAGGGCAATTACATCGTTATCGTAGAAATATAATCCGGGGATGGCATAATTCGATTTTGGCGATTTTGGTTTTTCCTCTATACTCAAAGCATGCATGTGTTGATCAAATTCTACAACACCATAACGTTCAGGATCACTGACATGGTATGCAAATACAATTCCTCCGTCTGGATCAGTACATGAACGTAAAAGATTTCCGAGACCGGAGCTGAAGAAAATATTGTCACCCAAAATCAAGGCTACTTTGTCTTTACCAATAAAGGATTCGCCGATTATAAAAGCCTGTGCAATTCCATTGGGGTTAGGTTGAACTGCATATTCAAAACGGCAACCCAGCGATGAACCATCTCCCAGTAGTTTTTGGAATCCAGGTAAATCAACAGGGGTTGAGATGATCAAAATTTCGCGGATGCCGGCCAACATCAAAGTCGACAAAGGATAATAAATCATCGGCTTATCGTATACAGGCATCAATTGTTTACTGACCGCAAGGGTCAGCGGATGAAGCCGTGTTCCATTTCCACCTGCTAAAATGATGCCTTTCATGCGAAAAATGATCGAGTTTTAATCTCGCAATTATACAGTTTGGGGCTGAAAACTGCACTACCATGAACGGAAAATAGGAGAATCCGGGTTTACCATTCGGCAACCGGATCAATCCGGAAAACCTCTGCCATTTCTTCCACCAAAGGTTCCAGATGTTCGGTATGATTGCCTTTTCTTCCACCATATATGGCTTTCCATGTGGATGAATCGGGTAGTTTCAGGTGTGCTTTATCCAGAATGGGAGTAATGGATTCGAGCCATTTGTTTTGCAATGCCTGTTCACCCATAAAGGTTTTTTGTTGGATTGACAGGTCTTCATATGCAGAAGCTTCAAACATCCCCAAGGCATAATTCCAGGCTTTGTTCAATGCCGATTGCATGCGTGCATGACTGATTTCATTTGCGTTGCTAAGTTTTACCAACCAGGTATCGGCATGAAAAATATGGTACTTCAATTCCCCTTTAATTTTTCTGGAAATTTGTGCGAGCGGTTCATAGCTTGAAGCTGCCAGAGAATCGAATCGTAACTGATCGGCATGATCATAAAGGAAATGACGTACCAGACTGAAATCGTAATCATCATTCGGTAATTCAGTGAATTGGCTGTTGAGAAACTGATCTGCTTTGCGATTAAAAGCAATGGTATCGGGTTCGTTTTCACCTAACTCATGGAGCAGTTGATATAAGGCATGCGACTGCCCTAGTTTATCCTGCGCCATAGATGAGAAGGCTATATCTTCTTCCAGAATAGGACCTAATCCGGTCCATTCGCTATTGCGATGACCAATGATCAATAAATCATCAGCCATTTTATAAAGTAATTCTTTTATCGCTTCCGTATTCATGTATTCAATTTTTTTAGCTGAAGTAGTTGTTGCTTATTATTTTCCTGAAGCGTTGCGTTTGTACTTGTTGATTTTCTCCATCACCTTGTAACCTCCGGCTTCGCGGTAAACTTTTTCGGGTACAGTATCAAATATGTCTGAATCGTCGTAGTCGGAAGAAAAGACCTGACGCGTACAAACAACCCAGATATTTACGCTTACTCCCCTGCGGCCGTATTGTTCTTTTGCGAAAAGTAGCGCCATTTCAGGGTTTGGGGCATGTACAATGCCAACGTGAATATGTTGTTCGCCTCGCTTTCGCTGATGAAAAACTTCAAAAGTCTCCCACTGATCCAGATCTTTGAGCGGGTCAATGGTATTGTTCAATTCAATTTGTTCGCGTGTGATGCGCGGATCCAATGATTTTATCATGCTTACTTTCTAATTTACTTATGAAGATCAGGCCAATGGCACAACATACGCTGAGGTTTTTGTATTCAATGCTTCGCGAACCCAACGGCCACGCTCTTCGGCCATTCTGCGCACAGCGAGTCGTTCCGCATTGCATGGGCCATCTCCATTGATTACCCGTTTGAATTCTTCCCAATCCGGTTCAGTGTATTCCCATTTTCCGGTCGACTCATTTTTTTTCAGGTTGGAATCAGGAACTGTCAAGCCGAGATCCCAGATTTTGGGGACATACATATTGAGAAACTGTTGGCGCATGTCATCGTTAGATGCCATTTTCACTTTCCAGCGCATGAGGATTTCAGTATGACTTGAAATTTTATCGCTTGGACCAAAGAAATGCATGATGGGTGGCCACCAGCGGTTCAAAGCTTCCTGCACCATTTTGCGTTGAACGGAAGATCCTGTAGCCAGGGTAACCACATTGTCGTGACCATACTTCAGGTGAAAACTTTCTTCGGTACAAATCCGATCCAAAGCGCGGCAATAGGGCCCGTAACTGCCTTTGGCATTAGCCACCTGATTGATGATTGCTCCTGCATCTATCAGCCATGCGATGATGCATGCATCGGCCCATGTATAAGCTGGATAATTAAATACATTGGAATATTTCGATTTACCTGTAATCAGATCGTTGATCATGGCTTCGCGGCTTTTACCCAGCGTTTCTGCTGCACTGTACAGCAATTGCGCATGACCCACTTCATCCTGCACTTTAGCCATCAATGCCAGCTTCCGCTTAAATCCTGGAGCGCGGGTGATCCAGGTTCCTTCGGGTAAGGCACCTATAATTTCTGAGTGGGCATGTTGTTCAATCATGCGAATCAACTGCTTCCTGTATTCTGCAGGCATCCAGTCTTTGGGTTCTATTTTTTCACCCTTTGTGATGCGTGATTCGAAGAGAGCCAGTTTTACCGGGTCTTCACCTTCTAGTATTGATTTGGCTTTTTCGCTGGGATCGATATAAGCGTTTCCGTACATATATTTATTTGTATTGTGGTTTAAACTTTATAACCGGGTTCGATGATTAATTTTTTGCGAATTCCCGAGAGGAGTAAATTGGATAGTTGATCTGCTATTTCACCCGGACTCATTTTACCGGCAGGGTTGTACCATTGATAGATCCAGTTTACGGCAGAGAGAATGGTTAAGGCAGCCAGTTTTTCGTCGACATCATCAAAAATATCTTCCTTTTTACCATCGGAAACAATTATTCTGAATTCGTTTTCGTATTGATTACGAAGTTTTTTAAATGCCTCCAGTTTATCTTCCGGCAAGCTTCTCCATTCATTTAAGAATACTGCAGACTGATCCATATTGCCAGTCATGATTTGCACATGAAAAGTTATGGCCATGCGCAAACGTTGTTCAGCATCAAAATAGATATCGTTCACTTCTTTCAAAGCTGTTATAAATTTATCAGCCATTTCGAAACATATGGTATCGAGCAATTCTTCTTTCGATCGGATATGATGGTACAGGCTTGCCGCTTCAATATGCATAGCTGAAGCAATATCGCGCATGGTGGTGGCGGTATATCCTTTTTCTCTAAACAAACGGGAGGCCGTTTGCAGTATTTGATGTTTTCTACTGACTACCAATGGATCACTCATAACCTAATGATTGTTAGGCAAATTTATGTTTTGCAAGGTAAAAAACAATAAAAATGAGCAGGAGCATAAAAAAACCTGGATTTTCAACCCAAAGTATTGAAAAGTTATTCGTTATTCGGGACTACGATACGAATTTATGAATGTAATTGAGGGTAAAGAAATTTTTAAGTTCGCTATTCGTAACAATATTCATCCTTTTTTCTCACATTTGCAGCCTGTTAATCACATCCTTTCTGAATAATATACTTGAAATAAAACCGCTCCTCAATCAGGTAGCAGCGCCTAAAATTATAATTACTACCCACCATAAGCCGGATGCGGATGCATTAGGTTCTTCGCTGGGGTTATACAATTATTTTAAAAAAATCGGACTTGAATCGACGATTATTTCACCGACCGATTATGGTGATTTTTTAAAATGGTTGCCGGGTGAGCAAATGGTTATTGACTTTGAAAGACATGTTGCTTACTGCGAAAAACTGGTACAGGAAGCCGATCTTATTTTTTGCCTCGATTTCAATGCGCTTAAGCGGATCAATCAGTTAGGAGATATGGTGCGGGAATCGAATGCAAAAAAAGTAATGATAGACCATCATCTTGAACCGGAATCGTTTGCTGATTATGGCTTGCATACCACCAGTGCCAGTTCTACCTGTGAACTCATTTTCACTTTCATAGAGATGATGGGTGATGTAAGTAAAGTAGACAAAGATATCGCCACCTGTTTGTATGCCGGGATCATGACAGATACAGCATCATTCAAACATAACAGCACGTATCCAACAACGCATAGAGTAGCAGCTGTTTTACTGGAAAAGGGAGCAGAACCCAGTAAAATTTACGAAGCTATATACGACAATTACTCGATAGACCGCATGCGTTTTATAGGTTTTTGCCTCAGTGAGAAATTGCAGATTATTCCGGAGTACAATACCGTTCTGATAACTATTTCGGCTGAAGAATTGAAACGTTACCGCATCATTACCGGAGACACGGAAGGGTTGGTGAATTATGGTTTAAGTATTCAGGGAATGCAATTGTCGGTGTTGATTATAGACAGAACCGTATTGCGGAAAATGTCATTCCGGTCAAAGGGAAAATTCCCGGCAAATGCATTTGCCCGTACTTTTTTTAATGGTGGAGGACATTTTAGTGCAGCCGGAGGAGAAAGCACAGATTCGCTGGAGCTTGTTATACAAAAATTCAAAGAAGCACTGGAGGGATACAAACATCTATTATCGTAAACAACTAAACACTTATATGAAAAAAAACATCCTGATTTTATCCGCGTTATCTTTTGGCATGCTTGCCTGTAACAATGGATTTGAAACTACAGAAAGTGGGAACCAGTACAGAATTCTGGCTCACGAAGAAGGCACTAGAGAAGTTAAACCCGGAGAAATGATTTTATTAAACCTGCGTTTAAGTACAGAAAGTACCGACTCCGTGATCATGGAAACATTTAAAGACAATACTCCCAGATATATTCCGGCTGATGAACCGGTATTGCGCGAAGTACTTGCCATGTTGACTAAAGGTGACAGCGCAGAATTTCTGATCAATGCAGACAGCTTATTTCTTAAGAGCTTCGGTATGGAAAAACCGGAGTCGATGAAAGATGAGAAAAATGTTCGGTTCATCGTAAAAGTGGTGGATGTTTTTGATCAGGATCAATTGAAATCAAAGAGTATGGAACAAGTGAAGCAACTGAGCGATAAGGACTCTATAGACCTGCAAACTTATGTTGCGACTTTATCTAATGTAAATAAAACTGCTTCAGGTTTGATGTATGTTGTAGATAAAGAAGGATCCGGAAAATCGCCGCTGAAAGGAGACAAAGTATCGATGCGTTATAAGGGTTACTTTTTGAATGGTGAAACATTTGACGAGAATCTGGAACGTGAACCACTTGAGTTTACATTGGGATTGGGTCAGGTGATTCCGGGTTGGGACGAGGGTGTAGCATTGATGAAAACCGGATCGAAATACAAATTTATTATTCCATGGCAACTAGCTTATGGAGAGCGTGGAAGCGGCCCTATTCTGCCATGTTCCAGTTTGATATTTGAAGTAGAACTCCTTAAAATAACCCAACAATGAAAAAACTTATCTGGATAATCTTATCGCTGATAATGGCAGGAACCACAGCCACAGCACAGAATAAAGAGAAAAAGGGAAAAAAAGCAAGCAGTATGGAAATGCAGATAAAACCAAATGTTGAATACACCACCGCCAGTGGGTTGAAATATAAAATAACTGAGCAAGGCAAAGGCGTAAAAGCTGCCGCAGGCGCTACGGTAACGGTACATTATACCGGAACATTGACGGATGGAAAAAAGTTTGACAGCTCTAAAGACCGCGGTCAGCCATTCACCTTTAAACTGGGAATAGGTCAGGTAATAAAGGGTTGGGATGAAGGCATTGCATTGCTGCGTGTAGGCGATAAAGCCATTCTGACTATACCTTCAGAATTGGGTTATGGCGCGCAGAATGCCGGAGCTATTCCTCCCAATTCAACCTTGATTTTCGAAGTGGAATTGCTGGATGTGAAAGAACCTGCTAAACCCTGGGTACTCAAAAAATCAGATACATTAACCACTGCCAGTGGCTTGCAATATATTTATGTGGAGCACAGCAAATCAGATACGGCCATGCAGGCTGCATCCGGAAAAACAGTGAGTGTACATTATACCGGTTTTCTAACAGATGGAAAGGTTTTTGATTCATCAGTAGATAGAGGTGAACCCATCAGTTTTCCTTTGGGACAAGGTCGTGTAATTCGCGGATGGGATGAAGGGATAGCGCTGATGAAAGTTGGCGATAAAATGCGTTTAATTATTCCACCGCATTTGGGGTATGGTGAACGCGGTGCAGGAGGTGTAATTCCGCCGAATGCCATTTTGATATTCGATGTCGAACTGATGAAAGTTCAGTAACAAACAGATAGTACCAGCTTTTCAAGCTTGGGTTTTTGATAATCAGGCAGCGTGAGTTCGAGCATATAGATGATCCTCACCTGCCTGATTTTTTTACCTGGAAATTGATCATTCCATTCCTTCATTAAATACTTGCATAAATAAGGTCGGATATTCCGGTTTTGATCCTTCGCATAATTTTCGCCATACTTACGCCAGCGGTCATTCTTAAAGGTGTTTACGACGGATGCTGGCTTCATGTAATCAGGTTGATTGCCCGGGTTTTGCAAATCCACTATTTCATTGTTCTCCGTTATCCCTTCATAGATATACCATCCATCGTATTTAGATACTCCGGGTGCAAACATGTTCCAGTTCTGTTGAAGCCCCAACAAGTAACCAGGATCACGGATCCATCCGGCTAATTGTTTTTTGGTAACGGGTAAGTTTCCCCAATTCCAGGCCATAACATAGGCAATCAGTATAATCAGGATAATGTCTTTTACCTGATATAACTTGCTTGAAACGAAATGGAATAAAGGTATAGGTGTTGGCCGAAACCGAATTAAAAATGCAGCCGCCCGGTTCAGTAATGTATTCAGAACATTTTGCAATGGTTTCAGAATTCGTATCAGGTTATTCATAGCCAGAGCAGGCAGTAAACCTGTGACGGATATTATTCCGATGATAAAATATAATCCCACCTGCAGTGTAAAACCATTCCATAGATGAAATCCTATGATAGCGAAGATGCCAATCAGACGAATCTTTCCGTTTTTTGTAGGAGCCAACAAAAGGAAGGGAACCAGCAATTCAAAGTAATAGGCTAATGCAGTCAACCATTTGAGGAGCATTGGGAAATCCGATAAATAAGTAGCCAGAGGATATGCAATCTGATCAAGATGATACGTGTAATAAAGCGCGGTGAATTGAGAATTCCATTCCGGACCTTTTTGAATTGCGGATGCACCATATACATAACAGATCTGTAAAACAAAAGCAGCGCCTGCCCATGAAATATATTTGGTATTGAGCGCACTGCCCGTTGGTAAAAATTTGCAATCAACAGAAAAACTTTTTCCCCAGGGTAAGAAAAACCCCCAGAATAGTATAAGACGCAACAAATCGTCGCCACCTTGCAGAATAAGCGGATTACGAACCTGCAATGACATGAGCATGAACCAGGATAATAAAGTGAACAAACGTGTACGGAAGCCAATTAGCAGAAAAACTGCAAACAGTGCTGAAAGCATAAATAGCATAATCTGAAAGGCCGGATGTTCATAGAGGGTATGCAGAGAAAAGGAGTACCAATTGTAGTAAAACGATTTTAAGGCTTCCGCTGGAAGTGTGCCTTCACCGGTATAGAATACCTTCAGATCGGTAAGACGAATACCCAGATCGAGTAGAATAACCAGCGATGTGAGGATGCGTAGCAATGCCAGTGCTCTTAGATCCAGTTGAAAACTATGGTAGAGTCTTTGCAACACGGGGTAAAAATAGAAAAAGCAACCGGGATGCGGTTGCTTTTTCTAAAAGTAGCAATTATTGATTACCGCGTTACGGCAAATTTGGTAGTGTAAACCTGATCAACCATTTGCAGTGTAATCAGATACAAACCTGTAGGTAGGGTTGCTGTATTGATGTTAATGGTATTAGAACCTTTTACCGACTGTATAGATGTTGAAAGGATAGTTTTACCCACCAAATCAGTTACTCTATAGTTCAATTCACCCTGATTGCGTGCGTTAAGTATAATATTCATTTGTTGGCCGGCAGGGTTCGGGAAAAGCTGAATGCTTGATTCGTCAAATGCAGCGGAATTCATTCCGGTAAAAGGAGAAGGTAAGGTATCTGACTTACCATCCGGCCAGAATACAAAAAGCATTGCTGTATCGCCGTTGTTGTTGTTGGCAGGGAAGATGAATCCTGTGGAAGCTACCAAACCCGCATCTCCTTTACGCAGAGCAAAGTTACCTTCGCCGGTAAATAATATGGTATCAGTATTTGCATTGAGTACATTAAAACGGATCTCATCGAATGCAGAATGGGCATTGTGACCGTGGAATCCCTGAAACGGATTGAACTTAGAAAGGAATAATATTTGACCATCGCCGCGAATGGTGGTTGAAGGAGCATCCGTCATGTTATGCAGATACAGTAAGTCAATGTTTTTAGTATTCAACACTGCTTTTTCACGTCCGTTCGGATTTAGAATAACTTTGAATGTACGGTCAACTCCATCCGGATTGACCGCAAAGCCGGAGGTATTGGTTAAACCGGAAGTTATGGCGTAATAAAATTTACCACTATCAGGTAGAATATTTATGGCATAAAAGGAAGTGGTGGTATCTGCTGATCCAAGCGAAGTGAAATGGAGGCGGTATGGTTTGTATGAAATCAGGGTTTGTGCAGGTATTGCCGTTCTGAAGTTCATGGTATCTTTCAGCAATTTCCCGTTCATAAATAAGGTAAACGATTTAACTGCAGGGTCAGCACTTGCGTGAACAACTTGTAATTTGCTCTCTAACCGGTTTAATGTAGAGGAAGATCCATCAGCCATTACCAATAAATACTGATAAACCTTAGAACCAGTCACATTTCCAACAGTATCCATAAAACCGGAAGTAAGAATCACCCCAACTTTACCACCCTGACCCGCTAAAGCCATGCGGTAGGCTTGGATCACTTCGCCATTGATGGTTTGCAAAATCACCTGTGGAGAGGAGGATGCAGTAAAATTTGCAGATACCGGAGATGCACCATAACTGGCTGCATTGAATACTACTATAGGTGCTGCCGGATTGCGACTGATTCCGAAAGCAGGAGCATCCGGTATTCCATGTGCAAAAAACAAAGAGGTTTGCGAAGCATTTGCATGTGATTCTGCGTAATTGTTATGCAATGTAATTTTCAAACTACGATCCAAACCCTCGGGATTGGTTTTGTAATTATTGGTATCCACCACACCGTTGATAATGGCGAGGTAATTTTTACCACCGGTGATCACATAATTTTTTAATTGATAAACTACATTGGATCCGATGGTATCCGGACTGTTTTTCTTGGTCAGGGTAATATCATAGGTTCCACTTAAAATGGTCCCAGTAGTCGTTCCTTTTCTGAAGCCCAATTTGTTGAACAGTTTGGTATTGTTCAGCCAGATATCGACAGTATCTAAAATTACATCCGGGGCGTTATTGATGAACTGAATACGTGACGCCTCTTTGAGAGCAACAGCAGGCCCACCTGATGTATCTGTTATAAAAACACCGAAACCTGCACCATTCTGATTGCTCGCAGGCGTTGTAAATCCGGAGGTAAAAATAGCAAGCGATTTCTTGCCGTATAAATTTAGAGGAAGTATATATGAGTTTAATACAGTTGTACCTAAGGTGTCTTTGATGTCCAAGAATATTTCGGTACTGTTGGTCTGAAGATTTCCCGTTGTATCCGCATATTTTAGTTTTGAGATATTGATGACAGTGCTGGTTGGGCGTGTTACAAGGTTGTAACCATTGCCATCGGTAGTACCGTTGTAAAAACCAAAACTGGTGGTAGTACTTGAAGTGGTTGAATGAACAATGCCTTTGCGATGTATCAGACGAATATTCAGATCGCGGCCTGAGGGGTTAACCGCATAATTGAGTGGATCGTCTACTCCTGTGATCATAATGATATTGTTGGAATTAGCTCCAATATCTAATGTATGGCGACTGATTACCTGATCTCCCGAATCGGAGCTAGAGGCTGAATTGATATTGATGGTCCATGTACCGGCTATACCCAGCAACAATCCTGTAGCATGAGTATATAGTAAATCGTCTGCTATCTTAACGCCATCAGCATAGATGTCGATAGTGTCCAATGCAACAGCTGCTGAGTTGTGAATCCACTGAATTTTAGCATTTTGAGCTCCTGCCTGATAACCGAATGCCATAAGACAAGTGGTAAGTATCAAACTGCAAATCCGAAGGTCAATCTTTTTCATCTATTTGAATTTTGGTAAGTGTAATGGGCAAATATAATCATACAATTTAGAAAACAAGTTCCTCTTTGAGCGCTTTCCGTTGCTTTAAAAAGTTATTTTTGTTCAGCCACCAGAAGGCGATTCCAGTTAAACATGAAGATCAATCAGGATGGATTTGAAGTTATTTTCGGGCAACTTAATCCTGCTCAGCAAGAAGCGGTTAACACACTCGAAGGTCCGGTGCTTACCCTGGCCGGTCCGGGTACCGGTAAAACCCAAATAATTGCAGCCCGCATAGCTAATATTTTACTCAAAACAGATACCCGGCCTGAGAATATCCTTTGTTTGACTTATACCGATGCCGGAACCATTGCCATGCGCAACCGATTGATACGGTTTATCGGTGCTGATGCATACCGGGTTCATATTTTTACATTTCACGCTTTTTGCAACAAAGTAATCCAGGAGAACAGCGACCATTTTGGAGTTCGTGGATTGGATGCGATCAGCGAACTCGAACAGAAAACATGGATCCGGGATATCATTGATGCCTTTCCGAAAGGACATTTACTGAAAAGATACAGCGGGGAAGTATACTATGATGCTGATCGGTTGCTGAATCTGTTTCAGGCGATGAAGCAGGAAGACTGGTCGGGAGAATTGATACGATCAAAATGCGATGCATACCTTCAGGAGATTAAGGATCGGGAAGGATTTGTGTATAAGAGGGATAGTAAATTCGGGAAAAAGGGTGATCCCAATCCAGCCTATTTTGAGGAAGTAAAAAGGATGAACCAGCTCAAGTCTGCAACAGAAACATTTGAAAGCTATCAGGCCTTGCTTAAGAAAAATAGCCGCTATGATTTTGCAGACATGATTCTTTGGGTAATTCAGGCTTTTCGTACAAATCAGGCTATGCTTCTGAATTATCAGGAGCAATACCATTATTTTTTAGTAGACGAATTTCAGGATACCAGTGGATCACAAAATCATTTGTTGGAACAACTAATCGATTATTGGGAGAAACCAAATGTATTTTGTGTAGGCGATGATGACCAGTCTATTTTCAGGTTTCAGGGTGCCAATGTGGACAATATCCATCATTTCATTGCGCGATATCAACCGAAACTCATCCGGTTAACCGACAATTACCGGAGCTCTCAGTCTATTCTGGATGCAGCACAAACCTTGATTCGTTTCAATGAAACCCGGATTGATGATCATAAAGTACTGGTGGCGAAAAATTCTGCTGTTGCATTAACCGGTACGGCTCCACAGGTTTGGAATTGTTTTAACCCATTGCATGAAACAGCAGCAGTTGCAGAATCTATTCAACAGCTGATCCAACAAGGCGTTCAGGGAAATGAAATTGCGGTATTATATAGAAATCACAAGCAGGCCGACGATCTGCTGACTTGTTTTCAAACCAGCGGTATTTCAGTTAATACGCGAAGGTCAGAAGATATACTGGTGCATCCACTTATTCGGAAGCTCATACACATTTTACGCTATCTGGCTGCAGAGCATAAAAAGCCGCATAGTGGAGAATCCTATTTGTATGAGTTATTGCATTTTGATTTTTTTAGCATTGATCCAATAGAAATAGCGCGTATTTCGGTTGATTTATACCGCAGGAATTTCAAAGAGAGAACAGGCTCATGGCGTGAAGAACTCAAAGATGCCGCAGTAAAAGTGAAACCCAATTTATTTATAAATCAGGATCCATCACAGGCATTAACAAAGGCGTCAAAAATGCTGGAAAGCTGGATTGCACAAAGTTTCAATCTGACCTTGCAACAATTGATTGAAAACATACTGAACGAAAGCGGTATGTTGGTTCAAGCCCTGACTTCAAGCGAGAAACAATGGAATATGCAGGTTTTGCATTCGTTTTTCGACTTTATTAAATCGGAATGTCACAAGCGTCCGAAGTATGCTTTGCAGGATATTCTGGCAACCCTTGGTTTGATGGAAGAAGAAGGAATTCGGCTGCCGGCTGAGCGCTTGTTGTATGCAGAAAATGGGGTAAATTTTATTACCGCGCATGCATCAAAAGGGTTGGAATTTGAATATGTTTTTCTGATCGGATGCAATAGCAACCGTTGGGAAAAAGCCCGCAAAGGCAATAATCAGTTTAAGTTGCCTGACCATTTATTTGAAATAAATCCGGCCGGAGAAACAGAAGAAAACCGCCGGTTGTTTTATGTAGCATCAACACGTGCAAAGAAGCAACTGGTGTTGAGTTATTCAAGACAAGATGAAGCAGGAAAGGAATTAGAGAAGAGCAGGTTTGTAGCAGAGATGGAGGAGTATACGGTTATTCAAACAGTTGATCAGCATGTTGCCGACGATAAACTGTTGCACTTTGAATTGATCTTGCGTAGCAGAAGGAAACCTATTGAAAAGGTGAACTTATTCAACAATGATCTGGTGGATGAATTGTTATCCAATTATTCGCTAAGTGTTACACATCTGAACGCGTATTTAAAATGTCCGACAGCCTTTTATTTCAATAACCTGATTCGTGTTCCGGCTCCCATGAGTTCGAGTATGACCTTTGGAAGTGCCGTACATTTTGCTTTAGAACAATTGTTCAAAAAAATGAACCTGCATCCCGAAAAGCAATTTCCTGTTGATGCTGAACTGGTAGCAGATTTTGTTTGGTATATGCGCAGGAGTCAGGATGCTTTTACCGATGCGGAATACAAAAGGCGTATGGAGTATGGCGATGATATATTGAGGAAATTCTATCATGCCTATATCGGGCAGTGGAATAAAATTACCAGCATCGAGCGTTCATATCGCAATGTGGTGATGGAAGGTGTACCGCTCAATGGAAAGCTTGACAAGCTTGAATTTGATGGAAATTTGGTGAATGTAGTGGATTATAAGACGGGTAAATTTGCAAATGCTTCCAAAAAATTTAAGGCACCAAATCCTGAAAAAACGGCCGAAGCATTAAGTGAAGATAAACAAATACGTGCTGAAGATCGTTTGGGTGGGGATTATTGGCGGCAAGCCGTATTTTATAAATTGTTGCTGGATTACGACAAAACCAGGGAATGGAAAATAAACACGGTTGAATTTGATTTTGTAGAACCGGATCCGGATTCAGGAAAATTTATGAAGCAAAAAGTAATAATTTCAGCTCCGGATGAGGAAGCTGTAAAGGAGCAGATCCATCTTGCCTACAATGGAATTAAACAAAAGCAATTTGATCAGGGTTGTGACGAAGACGATTGTGTGTGGTGTAATTTTGTGAAGGACTATTATAGTGAAAAATGAAAAATGATGAATGAAAAGTCCGCAGTAGCTTTAGCTCAGGCGAGAAGAATGCAGATTGGACCTTCCATTTTTCATTTTTAATTTATTAAATAACACCCAGTTCTTTTCCAACTTTGGTAAATGCTTTAATGGCTTTTTCAATATGCTCAGGTTCGTGTGCCGCTGAGAGTTGAACACGGATGCGGGCCAGGTCTTTCGGAACTACCGGATAGAAGAAGCCAATTACATAAATGCCTTCAGCCAGTAATTTATTGGCAAATTCCTGCGATAGTTTTGCATCGTACAACATTACCGGAACAATGGCAGAGTCGCCACCACGTAAGTCAAAACCTGCGGCCTGCATGCCGGTTTTAAATTGTTTCACATTCAATTCCAGTTTGTCGCGTAAGGCCGTACTTTCATTCAATAATTTAAATACTTCCAGACTTGCACCCACAATGGAAGGTGCCAGTGAATTGGAAAATAAATAAGGACGCGATCGCTGACGCAATAAATCAATGATTTCTTTCCGACCGGTTGTATATCCACCCATAGCACCACCCAGGGCTTTTCCAAGTGTTCCGGTTATGATATCCACGCGACCCATGACCTGGCAAAGTTCTGGAACGCCTCTTCCTGTTTTACCGATAAAACCTGCACTATGGCATTCGTCTGTCATCACCAATGCATCGTATTGATCAGCCAAATCGCAAATTTTATCCAACTGAGCCACGTATCCATCCATGCTGAAAACGCCATCTGTTACAATAATTTTGAAGCGACAACCTTTTGCATCCGCTTGTTTGAGCTGTTCTTCCAGATCGGCCATATCGTTGTTGCGGTAGCGATACCGTTGTGCTTTGCAAAGACGCACCCCATCAATAATAGAAGCATGGTTCAGTTCATCTGAAATAATGGCGTCTGCCTCCTGAAACAGCGGTTCAAACACGCCGCCATTGGCATCAAAAGCTGCAGCATATAAAATGGTATCTTCGGTTTGATAAAAATCTGCAATACTCTTCTCCAGCTCTTTATGAATATCTTGTGTACCACAGATAAAACGGACTGAACTCATTCCAAAACCATGTTGTTCAATGGCACGTTGTGCGGCTGCTTTCACCCGTGGATGGGATGATAATCCAAGGTAATTGTTGGCGCAAAAGTTCAATACCTTTTGACCTGTGTTTAAAGTAATTTCGGCACCTTGCTCAGATGTTATAATGCGTTCGCGTTTGAACAAACCAGCGGATTCGATATCGGCCAGTTCTTTTTGGAGGTGTTGTTTGAATGAAGAATACATACGGGAAGTTATTTGATAATTAGTTATTGGTTAATAGTTATTGAGTTATTGGGTTATTGAGGATTTTGGTTCAAAGGAATATGGGGGATTATAAAATTATGTAATTGTGTCCACCTTCGCTAAAGCTACGGTAGATGATATAATTATGTTTTGCTTCATGTGACCACTTCGTACTCCGTAATTCGTCATAGGAAATTGCTTATTTGTTTGCAATTGCATTTTTTGGTTTTGAGAAATTGGCGGCACACCATGTATTCAATGTGATGCTCGATTCAAAGGCAAGTCCTACCTGATCGGCTTTGACTTTCAGATCGGCTAGGTCTGATTCATAGAATCCACTAATCAGAATTTCAGCTTTCGGATGCATGCAGTTTGAAAGCTGCCCAAAGCTTTCCATTAAAATATTTTTGTTGATATTGGCCAGAATACGATCAAATTTATCGTGTTTCAATATACTCAGATCGCCCAATTCGAATTGAACCTGGGGGGTATTATTGAGTCCTATGTTTTCAGGAACATTATCCAGACACCACTTGTCAATGTCGATAGCGAGAACTTTTTTGGCATGTAGTTTGGCAGCCATAATTCCCAGAACTCCTGTTCCGCAACCATAATCCAATACCGTGCAGTCTTTAAAATCCAACTCCATCATCATTTTAAGCATGAGTTGCGTTGTTTCATGATGGCCGGTACCAAAAGTATTTTTAGGTTGAATCACCAGTTCTAATTCGTAACCACCATTCGACTCATGAAATGGAGCAAGTATGGCAATGCGTTGATCTATTACAATGGGTTCATAACCGGCTTCCCATTGCGCATTCCAGTTTTGCTGGGCAATCACCTGACGCGGAATGAATTTGGGATCTAGGCCGTATTTTGAAACCATTGATTCAAACACGTCGTTGTCCAATTCGCTTTCAAGTATATAGGCAGAAAATCCTTCTTCATGTTCAATGAATCCTTCGAACTGCAATTCAGCTAATTCGGCAATCAATGATTCGCGGATTGCCTCATTGCAGGGAACATTAAACTCGATATAGGATTCCATGAGGCGAAATTACGGGTATTTGGGGTAGCGACAAACAGTGATTTTTGGCAGCTATGCGGAAGATTGGCGATGCGTTTTTTGATCGCCTAACCAAATGTGAGTTCTGATCTTACTGCTAATTCACAGGAGAAACATGTACGGGCTAACGGCACTAAAATGCTTCGTGCAATGTTAAATACATAGCTTTTATTCCATTGTTTCCAAAACCAAAATCCAGTCTTACATTCACCCGTTCACGGGGAATGGCTTTTACCCGGAGTCCGATTCCGATATTGGGTTTGAGCCCATTTGCAAGACCAGATACTTCACGGTTTACGGTTCCGGTTCCGGCAAATACTACGTATCCGAAAGGTCCCCAAATGAATTGTCTCCACTCGGCCTGAATAGCAACAGCATTCAAATCGCGGAAACGACCGGTGTAATAACCGCGCATAAACACATCACTGCCCAGAGTAGCCATTTGACGAAACGGAGCCTGAGTAGTATTGGTATTCATAAACAATTGCAAGGCCAGCACCTGTTGTTTACCAAAAGAAATAAATTTTCGGGCATCCAGCAAAAAGGAATTGAAATGGGTACTGCTGCCAAATCCTTTGTTGTTATGCAATGCATTGAATTCAATAAAATCACCTTTGAGTGGATAATAGATATTGTCGCGATTATCGTGATAGACTGTAAATCCAAGTCCGGATGCGGTGTACCCGTTTGCTCCAGTTACACCTGAGGTTTTTAACAGGCCACCCTGTTCTGCAGCTATCTGGTACATTCTTTCGTAGGCATAACTCAATCCTGCATACCATTTACCGATAAAGGTATGCGCAATTTTTGCATATGCACGCTGCGCTTTAAAATGATAAAGTTCTTTTTGTTCAGCTCCAGTATTTGGGCCAATTCCCCAATAGTATTCTGCGAAGTCGGTATACTGATATTGAGCACGAATATTAAGCGCATTGTCGGAAGAAAAATATTCAATGGTAGGGCGTATTGCAAATTGCTTCATTTGCGAGTAGCTGATGTTTAACCGCAGGGTAGAAGGCCTTGTTCCCGCATTATTGTAGTGGGTTCTGAAAATGTGCGCAATGGAAACTCCCAAGATCCATTTGGTTTCAGGTTTGTAGGCAATAATGGGGACAGCGAAAATGTATTTTTTATAAGGTTTGGCTGAATCTCCCTGAATAATGCGATAACTCCAATCCATGGTGCGAATGAACCAGGATTTTTGCTCCTGAGCCTGCAGTGAATTGGAGAGTGCCCCCCCCATAAAAAGACAGAACAGTATTATGGTTACATATTTACCTGCAACGGAATTCAGCGATTTATGCTGTATGCTGTTTATCCAAAAATGACGGCTGTTGCAATTCCGGTTCAACGGTTATGGTTTTAATCGTCCATACATACGTGGGAAAGGAATGCTCTCACGCACATGGGGTAGTTTGCAAATCCAGGTCACCAAACGCTCCAACCCTAAACCAAATCCGGCATGTGGAACTGAACCGTAACGTCTTAAATCGAGGTACCATCCAAAGGCCTCAATAGGCAATTTGTGTTCATGAATCTTTTCAATCAACAAGTTCAGATCTGTTTCACGTTCTCCTCCTCCTACTATTTCGCCATATCCTTCTGGTGCCAGGGTATCTACTCCCCGGGCGAAATGAGAATCATTCGGATCCCGTTTCAGGTAAAAGGCTTTGACTTCATGGGGCCAGTTATAAACCATGATGGGCCTGTCGAAAAGACGTGTTAGAACGGTTTCATCACTACCTCCAAAATCGTTGCCGTATTCAAAGTTTCTTGCACTGTTGAGCCATTGCGGAATATTGCGTTGTTGTTCCTCCAGTTCATCGAGCGTTTGTTTAAGCTGATCAATTTTTGCCTGATGAAATCCAATTTCTCCTTTTTTCAAACCGGGAGTTTTTAACTTGGATTCGCGGTCTTCAATTTCAGCCGATGCAGTGGCAATAGCTTCCTGCACTGACTTTAACTCCGCTTCCAGACTGGTGATTGCATTCACACCGTTAACGTCCTGTTCTCCTTTAATGATGCGTACTGCTTCATCGTAGGTCATTCGCGGGAAAGGCTTGCTGATGTTTTCGAGAAGCGAAATATCACGGCCAATCATTTCAAGTTCAGCCTTGTTTTTAGTTATTACATCACTCACTACAAACCGAAGGAATGCTTCAATCACATCCATATTGTCGAAAATATCGTGAAAGGCCATTTCCGGTTCAATCATCCAGAATTCGGAAAGATGTCGACGGGTTTTTGATTTTTCAGCGCGAAAGGTTGGCCCGAACGTATATATTTTGTTGTGTGCCATAGCCATGGCTTCACCATACAACTGGCCTGATTGAGACAGATAGGCGGGTTCACCATAAAAATCCGTTTCAAATAAAGTGGATGTTCCTTCCACTGCATTGCCGGTGAAGATCGGCGCATCCATTTGAATAAACCCTTCCTGTTGAAAGAAGTTATGTATGGAATATATGATGGTATTGCGAATGCGCATGATGGCCCACTGACGCTGACTTCTCAGCCACAAATGGCGGTTATCAATTAAAAAATCAACACCGTGTTCTTTTTTGGTAATAGGGTAGTCGTTTGAAAGTTGAATCAGGTTCAGGTCTGTTACCTGCAATTCGAATCCGCCGATCTGTTTCTCGTCTTTAACCACCATCCCTGTAAGTATTACCGAACTTTCCTGTGTTAGTGATTTGGCCTGATCAAAGACCTGTTCGCTCACCTTGTTCGTATCTACCACACATTGGCATAAACCGGTTCCATCGCGTAAAATTATAAAAACCAGACCTTTACTGTCACGTTTATTTGCAACCCAACCTTTAAATGTCGATTCTTTGCCTTCCAAGGAGGCTATTTCTTTGATATACATTTCCTATCTTTGATTTCGCTGTTCGTCGCAAAAATAGAAAATGTTTTCTATGCCCAAGTTCAATTTTGTAACTTTGGCACGATTTTATAGAATGCAGCATCATGCTCAAGCAGGGTTTATATCAGAAATTACATCAAAAGCTTTCGCCGCAACAGATTCAATTTATTAAGCTGTTGCAAATCAATACGTTGGATTTAAAGCAACGGATTGAGGAGGAATTGATGGAAAATCCGGCCCTGGTAACTGCATTGGATGATGATGCTCATGTAGATATCAGCAAGGATAGCGGAGCAGCAGAAAGCGAAATCAATGACGACGTAAAAGAGGAGGCTGATATTTCGGTTGAAGATTATCTGACAGATGACACCTTTGATGTGAAGGAATATGTGAATGATGATTACGATGCCGAAGGCTTTCACCTGAGCGACGAGGGGACCGGCGAAAATGAGCGTAAAGAAAGTCCGTTAGCCGATACAGGTAGTTTTCACGATGCCTTGATGGAGCAATACAATGCCATTGCGGGGGATGAACGCGAACAAATGATCGGATCCCAAATCATTGGAACCATTGATGATGACGGATATCTGCGCCGACCTCTGGAAGCCATACAGAACGATCTGGCTTTTTCGCAAAACATAGAAACCACGCTGGAGGAAATGAAACTGGTCTTGCATAAAATTCAGGCATTGGATCCGGCCGGGATCGCAGCCACCAGTTTGCAGGAGTGTTTATTGCTGCAATTGCATCGCAAAGACCACAACAAACCGGAGGTGGTGCTGGCAGAAAAATTATTGCAAGATTTTTTTGAGGACTTTATCAAAAAGCATTACGAAAAGCTAAGCCGTCAACTCAAGGTTACCGACGAACAATTGAAAGATGCCGTAAAGGTAATAACGCATCTCAATCCAAAGCCAGGGGAATCTATCAGCGAAAGCAGACCACAATATATTGTTCCTGATTTTATCATCGTTGAAATAAGCGGTAAACTAAACGTTCAATTAAATTCCCGCAACGCTCCTGATTTACGGATCAGCAAGAGTTATATGGAAACGATGAAAGGCTATGATGCGAGCGATAATCCGAGCAAGGAACTGAAGCAAACGGTGCAGTTTATCAAACAGAAGATCGACAGTGCCAAATGGTTTATTGATTCCATCAAACAACGTCAGCAAACCCTATTGCTCACCATGAATGCCATTCTCCGCCATCAATATGCGTATTTCGAAACCGGGGATGAAACGAAGATGAAGCCAATGATTCTGAAAGATATTGCAGATCAGATCGGAATGGATATATCAACTATTTCCCGTGTAGCCAACAGTAAATATGTGCAAACCGATTTCGGAACATTTCCGTTAAAGTATTTTTTCAGTGAGGGAATTCAAACCGAGGACGGGGAAGAAGTCAGCAGCCGAGAAGTGAAAAAAATCCTGAAAGATGCCATTGAAGCGGAAGACAAAAGCAAACCATTACCGGATGAGAGCCTGATGGAAATTCTGAAAGAAAAGGGCTATACCATTGCACGGCGTACTGTTGCAAAATACCGCGAGCAACTGCATATACCTGTTGCGCGCTTGCGTAAAGAAATGCGTTAGTCAATTTTATCTTGCTGAAAAAATCGGAGGGACTAAATGCTGCCATTCCATTTTCGGATTACCCATTCCAACGTTAAAACGCCTGACAGAATCCAAAAGATTAATTTCAGGTGCATCAGGTTTATGAGTTCTTCCTGCTGATAACTAACCGGAACTATTTTAGCATTTTGATGGATCAGTTCTGTCAATTTTTCTAATTGCGCAGGATAAACCATTTCTCCTCCTGTAGATTCCGATAATGCATGCAATACCTGATGATTGGCGGTTGTTTCCAAAAACTCGATTCGGGCAGGCTGAACCATAAACTGACCACCAGACTGATATGATTTATCGCCAAACTGAACGGAAGCCTGCCAGGAGTATGTTCCCGGTGTGAACTGACCTGCATTTAATGTATAGGCATGATCCGTTTTATTGAATGTATATGCATACGTTTTACCGTTCTGATGTGTGATCTTTAAGACCGGGTCGGGGGTATTTACCAGTTCGTTAGAGGCATTGTATAATTCAGCATCAAACTGCACATTATCCGATTCGTCCACTTGTTTTTCAGCAATGATTCTAAAAGGCGAACGATCGTTCTTTTCGACCAGATATTGCAACGTTTTATTCAACAGACTTTGGGTTGTTTGTTGCTTACTCCAGGTAAAATCATTCAATTTCCATTTCCAGAAACCTTCGCCACACAACACGCCGTATTTAATCTGATTTTGTGAATAGAACAAAAGGAGCGGGATATCAGAACTTACCATTCCAATCTGCTGATAAAACATTACGGTCACCTCTCCGCCAGTTTTATACCTGCCATGTGGTGCAATTAATGGAGGGAATTTCTGAAGGATATGTAAATCCTCCTCTTCCAAATTAAAATAGGTGAACCCGGGATTGATCACAGGCATTACTTCATTCATAACCGGCCGGTTATTTAAAATATAAAACTGATTATTGGTAAGGGCCGGCAAGTAAGATAATCCCGATTGAGCACCGAGAATGAAAAGCACCGGAATTTTGTGTTTTTGTGCTTCTCTGATAAGATCAAGGCCTTCTCCTCTCAAGCCCGGGATCTGATGTGCAATGATTAAACTTATCGAACGGTCAAGACCTGAAGCATTCAACCCCAAATCAACAAGTTCATATTGTTCGTTGTTCTTTATTCCTGATCGCAATGCCGCCAAATCGGGGTGTGGCTGAGACCCGACAATACCTATTTTCTGCTTGTTTTTAACTACCTGAATACTAAAATCCAGCCGGTTGTTGGTTACTGATGATTCTCCTTTTAACGGTTGCAATACCAGGGAATAATGTTGCAATCCTTCTTTACCAGATGCAGCAGTAAACGTATACGTCTTGAAATAGGGATCGGCTGAAAATTGTATTCGTTCTCTTCTAACCTGCGTATTGTTATGCAATAACACCAGTTCAGATTGTTCATCTCTGCATTTAAAGGCAGCAATATCAAAACGTACGGTAATAGGATTTCCAGCAAATACGGTCTTATTGTACGTGGCGTTCTTTAAGCGTGTATCTTTATACCGGTTGGTATCACCCATGGCAACAGTATAAACCGGACATATAATCTGATCAGAAAGCACCACCGGACTTACACCCTCATTGTATATTCCATCGCTGAATAAAACAATTCCTCCCAGATTTGTACCTTCAAACGACGTTGTTATCTCCTGAATTGCCGAAGCTATATCGGTTCGGTTATCGGTATATTCTGGTGTTTGAGATAATCGGTTTGCATTTCCGAAAAGAAAAAAGCGCAGATCGAATTTATCGCTTAACTGCTCTTTCATTTGTTGGAATTGTTGAGGCAATTCCTGTTTATAAAAGGTAGAATCTTTGGAGGCCAGAATCGATTGCGAGTTATCCAATGCAAATGCAAGAACAGGTTTATCGGTTCGAATCCGGATCCAGTTGAGCCAATAACCTAGAAACAAGATCAGGAGAATGGCAAGAGCCGAAAATCTAAGACTGAAAAGCAATGCCTGGTACCAGTTTTTATAAGGTGATTCCAGCTTCAACGGATTGTTTCGGTATAATACATACGTAAACAACAGCGCTAAGGGCAGGCCAATAAAAAGATAATATCCGGTATATTCCGAGTGCAGGTTCAAGTGGAGGTCAACAAATTAAAAAGATAACGCACAGTTGTAATGCCTATTGCATAACCATTCCACCATCCACGCAGATGGTTTGGCCACTGATATATGCAGCCAGATCGGATGCCAGAAACAACACGCAATTGGCTACATCCTCAGGCGAACCTCCACGTTTGAGTGAAATGCCTTTTACCCATTCGGCTCTGATTTCCGGTGTTAACGCTTCAGTCATTTCCGTTTCAATAAAGCCCGGAGCAATTGCATTGCAGCGAATATTGCGTGATCCCAATTCTTTGGCAACCGATTTGGTCAGGCCGATCATTCCGGCTTTTGAAGCAGCATAATTGGCCTGACCTGCATTTCCAGTGATACCAACTACTGAAGTAATATTGATAATGGATCCTGCTTTGGCTTTCATCATTGAGCGCATGGCGGCCTTGATCATGGCAAAAGCTGATTTCAAATTGGTATCGAGTACTTCATCCCACATTTGTTCGGTCATCCGCATCATAAGATTATCGCGTGTGATACCTGCATTGTTGACAAGAACATCGAGCTGTCCGAATTCTTTAATAATTTCGTCGATTAATTTTTCAGCTTCCGCAAATTCTGCCGCGTTGCTCTGATAGCCTTTTCCTTTTACACCTAAGGTGTTGAGTTCTGTTTCAAATGCATTGGCTTTTTCTACTGAACTTACATAAGTAAAAGCGATATTGGCTCCATGCCTGGCCAGTTGCAGGGCAATTCCTTTGCCTATTCCACGGGTTGCTCCTGTTACGAGAGCTGTTTTTCCTTCCAGCAGTTTCATTCAATTGATGTTTATGCGGTAAATGTAAGTCGGTATGGCTATAAGTGCAAGTACCTGTTTAACGCAACAAAGTAACACTGCCTTTGAATTTTGTCAAACGGTTGTTTAAATCCAGGACTTCCATGGAATACAAGTAGACTCCATCCGGAGCATATTCGTCTTTGATTTTGCCATTCCACCAGGGATCACCAGGAACTTTAAAGGTATAAACGGTTTCACCCCATTTGTTGTATATGGTTCCTTGAACGTATTGCACTAATTCAGCCGGATAGCGTGGTACGAAACTTTCGTTGTTGCGATCGCCGTTAGGTGTAAAAGCGTTGGGTATGAAAAAATGCATTACATCATAAACCTGAACTTCAGCAGTATCGGTTGCTGTACAACCAAATTGGTCAGTAGCTGTTAACCAAACCAAATATTTTCCCGGTGTATTGAATGTGTATTCGGGTTGCTTTTCAAAAGAATAATATTCAGGCGTTTCTGCAAAAGTCCATTCATAGGTCATGGGCAGGGGAGTACTGAAATTAGAAGTTTGAACGGTTAATGGCGCATCACCTTTATCAGGAGTTATTGCAATTTTTGCAGTAGGTATACTAATACCCACCCATATTGAGTCGGAACTTGAGCAACCGGTTATAGAATTTTCGACCTGAATAAAAAATTGAGTCGGCGTATTTATAGTTGCACTGGGATAGGGAACAGTTGGATTATCTAAAAACGAAACCGGAGTCCAGTTAAATACGTTCGCATTGGCAATGGTAGGTGTAAGGAGGAAAGGCTGATTTAAACAAGCTGTGGTATCGTTTCCTAATTCTACTATGGGAAGTGGATTAACAGTTATTGTAACGGTATCGTAGGCTGTGCAGTTTCCTGAGCGGCTGAAAAGAATATAATCAGTTGTTGTTGACGGTGTTGCAACAGGCGCAGCAATATTGGCATCGTTAAGACCGGAGGCCGGCGACCAAGAAAAAAGGGTACCTCCTGTTGCGTTGAGTTGAACGGATTCTCCAAAACAGATTTCATCATCGTTACCTGCGCTGGTAACAAGGTTGCTTTTAACTATAACTTCAACCGAATCCATCACAGCACAACTGCCAATCTTTGCAAACACATAAAATGTAGCTGTTGATGTTGGTGTAACGTATGGGTTGGCCAAGCTGGTATCGGAAACGAATCCGTTGTTTATCCAGGCGTATTGGTTGCCTCCGGTTGCCAGTAATTGAACACTATCGCCCGGACAAATTTGTTGGGGCAAACCAGCATCCGGTAAAATTTGGATCACCGTTATTTTCAACGAATCTTTTACCGAACAAAATCCTCTTGAAACATTGACCGTATATGTGGTCGTCGTTAGTGGTTTGGCAAATGGATTAAAGATATTAATATTACTTAGACCGGTTGATGGATTCCATGCATATCCGGTTCCTCCGTTAGCAGAAAGCTGAACGCTATCGCCGTAACACAGATTTAAATCCGGTCCGGCGTTGGGAATAATTTCATTCACGGCAACATGCACGGTATCGCTGCTTGAACAACCTGCTGTATAAACGGTGAGCAAATAATCTGTATCTACACCGGGTTTAGCATAAGGATTGGCAATAAACGGATTGCTAAGACCTGCTGGCGGCAGCCATGTAAAAGAAGCGCCACCGCTACCGTTGAGTTGTATACTATCTCCTTTACAAAGGATTGTATCGATACCTGCATTGGCTTCAGCATAATTCACATAAATGGTCAGGGTATCCTTAAAAATGCAACTTCCGTTGGTGGAAGAAAGAATATAGGTGGTTGTGGCCATGGGGCGCGCAACCGGGTTAGCTGAGAATGGATTGTCAAGGCCGGTTGAAGGTGACCATGAATAGGCAGAAGCATTTCCAAATGTTTGTATTTGAACGCTGTCTCCACTACAAATGGTGGTATCCTGATTCATAATGTGGGATTTACCTTTGTAGAAAAGATCCAGCATTTCATCGTTGCTTAATGCGTAATTGTAGATACGTATTTCGTCTACCAGACCATCAAATCCCAGCGGATTCAGGTTATGGTTTCCGATAGACACACCGCAGGCATTCTGAATGGAGTTTAACCCTTTAAAACTTCCGGCAAGTCTTCCGTTGAGGAATAAGCGGGATGTACTGTCGTCTTTGTTAACACTTAAACTGATCAGGTACCATTCATTCATGCGCAGGGCACTGTCGGAAAGCAAGGAAACTTTGGTGGTAGCACTGGCACCGTCGAAATCGCGGAATTCAATTTTTCCTGCATCTCCAACCGGGTTGGTAGGAGCGAGGATCAATTCATACCCGCCGTTTTTAAATACACTGATGATACGTGAACCGTGACTTTGAATATTTCTTGCTTTAGCCCAAACTGAAATGGTGAATGATTGATTGGCCGGAAAGCTCAGCTTCGGGTCGGCGGAAGAAATGAGTTTATCGCTGGTGCTGTTGGAAAAAGAATAAACGCTGTTTTTATTGTTGAAGCGATCGGTGCTGAGTTGAGTGGTTGCTCCCTGCACTACAGGTGTGGCGGGATTAAGCGAAACATCTCTGGCATCATTGTTTATGGGAACAAAGTACAACAGGTTATTGTTTTTGCTGCTGATGCTTTGTGAAAGCACACAACAATTCTGATTTACATTTACCACAACGGTATCCTTATTTGAACAGGAGCCGTTGGCAATGGTTAAAAAATAGGTACGGGTTGCAGTAGGCTTAGAATAAGGGTTAGGAATATTGGTTGCACTTAAATTAGTAGATGGAAACCAGGTATACGTTGCTCCTCCGGAAGCATGTATTTGCACGCTATCTCCTATGCAAACGCCAAGATCAGGCAAAGTTGGAATTTGCAATGGCGTGCCATTATACAATTCACTTATTTCAGCATTGGTTAAGATCCGGTTATAAATTCTGATTTCATCTACAGCGCCATTATACGGGAGGGTAGGAGTATTGGTCAAACCTGCCTGATGAGTTGCACCAATGGTTATTTCCTGGGCAGTATTGGCACAGAACTTATCAATGGTTCCATTGCTGGCTGAGAATGCAGTAGGAAACCCGTTTACGTACATCACCACCCTGTTGGAAATGAGTGGTGTTGCGCCGTTAAAAATAAGTGTAAAAAAGAACCATTGATTAACGGGAATGGGTGCGGTGCTTTTCCATTCCAGGTAATCGGTTGCTGAAGAATAAACGATACCCCTTACCGTACCATCGCTGGCCTGATATACCATCCATTCATTCGCGCTGGCACCTCCGGCACTTTTGGCTACTATTACACCACGTGACGAGCTCCAGACATTGGATTTTGCCCATCCTGAAACAGTAAAACGTGAGGTAGGGGTTTTGCAAAACAAGGTATCCAGAATGTCGCCATATTTGATAAACTGATTGGTACCGTTAAAGGCCATAGCATTGAAAGCCGTTCCAAACCGATCATTCACGGATCCGGGACCGTTTAAGGACGTAGCCTGAAAGCCTGCATAACCCTGATCGTTCAAAATTCCACCGTTAAGTGGAAGACAGAATACCAGGCCTTGAGATAAGGTAGTATGGGTAGAGGAGCAGGTGATGCAATTTTGCGCCGATAACCGATTGTTTTGACAAAGGGTAATCGCTAGTAGAATACATAGTAAGTAGGTGCTTCTCAATAACATTCCGTTCAATTTACAAGAATACAAGTATAAGCAATTGTACTCACGTTTGTATGCAAAAGAGTTGCAAATGCTGGAAATTTTAGGGCTTTAAGGAAATTTTGACAGAGGAAGGGGAGGTCTTAAAATAAACAGGTAGTTGAATATACTTTCAACTACCTGTTTATTTAGTTTAAAAATTGTGATTGAGAAAGGCATTTTATTAGCCTAGCATTCAAAATAGTTTTAAGCAAACGCAGTAAAGGAGAAACATAAAATAATTCAAATTCCAGCTAAAAAAGGTATAAAGAATTACTGAATTGATATCTTCTTAATGGTGTAATTATTATCCTGAATTACATAAATTATATAATTTCCTTTTTGCAGATCAGTTAGGTCAAGTTGATTTCCGACTGAATTCATTTGTTTAACATTTTGACCTAAAATATCATGAACCGAAACCGATTGAATGAGATACTTAGTATTGATTGTAAACATTCCACTACTGTTTGGGTTAGGATAAACCTCAATATTTTCATTGATAGTTAAATTTTTATCAATGGCAGTACGATATACGGTTGTAAAATTTTGAAGTTCCATGACCTCTGCATAATTTAAAGTCCTGTTATATATTCGTATTTCATCGATTGTTCCCGCATAAACATTTAGAGGATTATTAGAAGTATTGTAAGTTCCTCCTATTACAACTTCTTGATCTGAATTAATTGTAGTTCTGCCAGGATTACCCATTCTTCTTGATAAAACGCCATATACACCATTTACATAGAACTTAAGCCGAGATGTATCAGAACTCAAACTGCCATCATAAGTCAGTGTAAAATTAAACCAATTATTTGCAGGGATTTGGGTTGAAGACTCGACTTCATAAAAATCAGAAGCTGCAGCGGAGGTATATGAAACTAGTCCTTTTACTCTGCCATCGTTTTCATGTAAGATATACCATTGATAAGGACCTGAAACGCCACCGCCAGATTTTGAAATGATTACGTTATCTCCTTGTATATTTGAAAGTGTATCAGTTTTTGCCCATCCAGAAATTGAAAAATTTGCAACCGGACTTTTTGCAAAAACAGTATCCAGTATATCACCCAGTTTTATCAAACTATTGGTTCCGTTGAATTTATATGCAGCAGTTGCCCGGCCTATTTTATCATTAACTAATGCAGGTGAGTTTGATAGTGAACCGTTAAATGCGTTTACCGTCATGTCATTTGCGTTATCATTGAATGGGTAATAAGCCACAAGACCTAAATTCAGGTTGATCTGCGAAAATGCATTAAATGAGTATAATCCAATGATTAACAAGGAGTAGAGTTGTCGTTTCATTTTAAGGTTTATTGATTTTAACAAATATAGAAAATATTTGTAAACGAATTACATTGCAGGGCTTTTTAAAAGAGAATGGAAAAAATAAAGTTTGCCATAGTTGGATGCGGAAGCATCGGATCCAGACATATTGCTGTAACAGACGCTGAAGAGCGTGCAGAAATTGTGGGTTTATGCGATGTTGATTCTGATAAACTAATTAAGTTTAGTTCAATGTATGACGTTGGTCAAGTATATTCCGACTTCAAGAAATTACTTCATGAAACCAATGCAGATGTTGTAAATATTTGTACTCCTCATGGTTTACATGCAGAAATGGCAATTTTGGCAATGAATGCCGGAAAAAATGTTTTGGTCGAAAAGCCCATGGCCCTCAATGTTTTCGATTGTCACAGAATGATTGATGCCTCTAAAGCAAATAAAGTTAAACTGATGGTTGTAAAACAAAATAGATACAATGTACCTATTGCGTTAACAAAAGAAGCATTAACCAGTGGATTTTTGGGAAAGATTTTCATGGTACAATGTAATGTGCTTTGGAATCGACATCAGGGATATTACAATGATTCAAACTGGCGTGGCAAGTTGGCTCTTGAAGGTGGCGCATTGCATACTCAGGTAAGCCATTTTATTGACTTGTTGATTTGGTGGTTTGGAGATGTTGTAGATGCAAAAGCTGATATGGCAACCTTGAATCATGAAATTGAGATTGAAGATTGTGGCCAAGCGTTACTAACATTCAAATCTGGGACAATGGGCACAATTGTATGGACGACATGTGTTTATAATAAAAATTATGAAGGAAGCATTACGATTATTGGTGAAAATGGCACCATTAAAATAGGCGGACAATATCTAAATAAGATTGAATTTTGGGATGTAAAATCATACCCACTGCCAGATAATATTGAATTTACCGATATGCCTAATGCATATGGTAAGTATCAGGGAACCAGTTCAAATCACGACAAGGTAGTTCACGATGTTGTTGCAGAATTATTAAATGAAAGACATAATGTTGTTGAAGGTGATGAAGGAATGAAAACCATTGAAGCTATTGAATTGATTTATAAAAATGCAAAAAGAGCGAATTAGTGTAATTGTTACGAGCGCAGGTACTGCTTCTGCAATCAGTGTTATAAAGGCACTAAAGGAGCAACATGAGTTTGAAATAAAAATCATTGCCGTTGATGTGGATCCTATGGCAGCCGGTTTGTTTCTTGCAGATGAATCTGCAATTGTTCCTGCTGTAACAAGTGCAGATTATATAAGCTCACTTATCAAACTCTCAGCAAAAACGGGGGCTAAAATTCTAATACCAATATATTCCAAGGAAATCAGATTAATTTCTGAGAACAGCCAATATCTAAAAGGGCATGGAATTCATACTTTGTTGTCATCCTTTGAAATCATTGAATTGGTCAACGATAAAAGTGCAATGCATAATGCTGTAACTAATTTGGGAATTCGTACTCCTTATCTTTATACGAAAAAGGAATTACAACAAATTGATTCATCTTCATTACCGCTATTTGCAAAGCCTAATACTGGCAGTTCAAGTTCCGGTACAGAAAAGATTTCCTCTATTTCGAGATTGAATGAACTTATAGCTGATTCAGAAGATTTGATTATTCAATCCTTTATTGATGCTGATGAAGTTACTGTAGATGTTTTGTGTGATAATTCCAGTAATGCCATAGTTATTGCCCCTCGTTTGAGATTAGCGACAAAGTCAGGTCAAAGTGTTAAAGGAAGAACTATTTCAAACAACATATTCATTAAGCCAGTTCAAATAATCTGTAATGCACTTAAGATAAAAGGGGTCTGTAATATTCAATTTTTTTTAAAAGATAATGAATTGACATTTATTGAATTGAATCCACGGTTTGCGGCTGGGGGACTAATGCTAACAGTTGGTGCAGGTGCAAATATTCCACTATTGCTTTTGAAATTAATATTAGGTGTCCAAATCAATAAGAATGAATGTCTAGCAAGACCAGGTATTGAAATGACCAGATACTGGCAAGAAATAATAATAAATAAACCATTAAATTAAAGAAAATGAAAATCGTAGTGACCGGAGGTGCCGGCTTTATTGGATCACATATAGTTGAAAGTCTTGTTTATCTTGGGCATGAGGTAACTGTGTTTGATAATTTTTATACAGGGCGCAGAGAAAATTTATCCAATGTAATAGATGATATTAGGATAATTGAAGGAGACATTATGAATGTTGAAGCACTCAGGAATGTTTTTAAGAATGTTGATATAGTTTCTCATCAAGCTGCACAACTTGAAATATTCAGGAGTACAGATGAGCCTCTTTTCGATCTGGAGTTGAATACCATTGGTACTCTAAATGTATTAAAAGCTGCTAAAGATGTTGGTGTGTCAAAAATTGTCAATGCATCTTCCGCATGCATCTATGGTCAGGTGGAAGGTGTTACTTCGGAAGAACACTATCCAAGGCCAAATTGGGCATATGGAGTAAGTAAGTTGGCAGCCGAGAAATATTGCGATATTTACTCTGATTATTTTCAACTACCGGTTGTTAACTTAAGATATGGAATTACATTCGGAGAAAGAGAGTGGTACCGACGAGTTTTAACCATTATGTGTAAACGTGTCATAAATGGTCAAGAGCCAGTTGTGTTTGGTGATGGATCGCAGGTTAGGGATTTTATTTATGTAAAAGACCTGGTAGAGTTTCATAACACTGTTCTGAAAAGCGAAAAGGCAAATGGTCGCTCATATAATGTAGGTACAGGAATTGGCACATCAATTAAGGATTTGGCTTTGAAAGTGGTGGAGGCTTCAGGGAAAGATCTTCATGTTGTTTATGAAAATACCGAAGAAGGTGAATTCTCGAAATTAGTACCAGATAAAAAAAGAAACACTGCAGAACTGAAAGTAATGCTTTTAAATGTTACTAAGGCAAAAATTGAAATGGGGTGGGAGCCTAAGATTTCATTAGTAGATGGTTTACGAAATGAGATTAACTGGGCGACAGAAAATATGGATCGCTGGGAGAAAGTGTTTTACAGCAAAATATAATTGATTATGGCTTTTACGAAAGAAGAATTGGACCAAATTGCAGGTAATTTTACCGAAGAAGTTGGATTTGAAGTTGACCTTCAAAAATATAAAATAGCCGAAATAAGTAAGTTTATCGCAGGCGAATCAATGTTGGACGTTGGGTGCGGTGTAGGGGCAATGACCAAGGCATATGAGAAGAGGTTTAAAAGAATTGTTGGAATTGATGGCTCGGAAGTAAAAATTTCTAAAGCATTGAATTGGAATAGTGCCCCAAACATTGAATACATCTTGACATTTTTCGAGGATTATAAGCCCAAAGAAAAATTTGATTTTATCGTGTCAACTAACGTGTTGGAGCATGTTGATGATAGCGTGGAGTTCCTGAAAAATATTAAGTCATGGCTGAATCCTGGAGGGCGAGTTGTTATGACAGTTCCAAATGCTTTGGGATTGCATAAACGCATCGGCTTAAAAATGGGAGTTATCAATGATCTATTCCAATTAACTGAAGCTGATTATGGAAAGGGACATAAAAGAATTTATGATAGAGCCAAATTGAATTCAGATTTTGAACAAGCAGGATATTCTGTAGTGTATCTGGGGGGGATTCTTTTAAAGCCTTTGTCTCATAAGCAAATGGAGACCTGGGATAAAAAGATTGTGGATGCACTTTATGAAATAGGGCTGGAATTACCAGACTATTGTTCGAGCCTTATTATTGTTGGAACAATTTCATAAATAGACCTAAATGTACTTTTTTTTAGATTTTGACGGTACTTTAATTGATGTTTCAGAAAAGTATTACAGGACATATTTGGATATCCTGACGGATGATAATCAAAGATCACTTGATAAATATTTATATTGGGAATTAAAGAGAAGTAAAATGCCTGAGAAGTTGATACATCAGATATCAGGTGCAGTTGTTCCGGACTTTTCGAATAAGCGTAAAAGAATTATTGAAACTGACTCATATCAAAAGTTTGATGTATTAATACCGGGAGCAGATGAAACATTAAGGACACTTAGCGGCAAAGGCAAATTAATATTGGTTACTTTAAGACATTCTCATGAGCACGTTCTAAAACAGTTAAAAAACTTAGGTATTCACGATTATTTTGAAGCTATTTTGAGTTCTGGGAATGAAGAAGAACCTAAATGGAAAATTAAACAAGAAATGATTCAAAGATATTTTAATCAAATATTACCTGAAGAAAGTGTATTAATTGGTGATACAGAAACTGATATTTTAGCGGGAAAAGCCTTTAATTTTAAAACTGTTGGCGTATTATCAGGAATGAGAAATTATGATTATTTATCAAAGGTGAATCCAGATGTAATTCTTCCATCATTCCATCATTTTAACGCTTAATTTTTAGAAAATGCAAATCCCTTTCGTCGATCTAAAACTCCAATACAAAAATCACCGGAACGAACTGGATGCAGCTATTGCATCAGTTATAGGTGAAACGGCATTTATCAGCGGGAAATATGCTCAGGCATTTGAGGAAGCCTTTGCTGCTTATTTAGGAATCAAGCATGTGATGAGTTGTGCCAATGGAACAGACTCGCTTGAGATCCTTTTGCAGGCCTTTGGTATTGGTGCAGGTGATGAGGTTATTGTTCCGGCAAATAGTTGGATATCTACTTCAGAGAGTGTTACCACAGCGGGAGCCCGGGTAGTTTTTGTCGATGCTGATCCATTAACTTATACGATCAATACCAACCTGATTGAAGAGAAGATAACTTCACGAACCAGGGCCATCATACCGGTACATCTGTATGGTTGTCCGGCTGATATGGATGGTATCATGAAGATTGCCAATAAATATAAACTTATCGTAATTGAAGATTGTGCTCAGTCACATGGTGCGCGCTATAAAGGAAAAACGGTAGGCACTATCGGACATGCATCTTCCTTTAGTTTTTATCCGGGCAAGAACCTGGGTGCATACGGAGATGCGGGTTGTATGGCAACCAATGATGATCAGATTGCTGTTAAAGCACGCATGATTGCCAACCATGGCAGATTGGGAAAACACGATCATGGCATGGAAGGCCGCAATAGCCGTTTGGATGGTCTGCAGGCCGCTATTTTAAATGCCAAACTTCCATATCTTGAAACATGGACCAATGCGCGCATTGCGCATGCAGCCTTATACCATGAATTGTTGGCAGATACCGGTTTAGCTTTACCGGTAATACCCGATCAATGCCGACATGTGTTTCACTTGTTTGTTACGAAAGTGAACAACCGTGAAGCTGTTCAGGATTACATGAAGAGTAAAGGAATTGAAACTGGCATTCATTATCCGATTGCCTTGCCATTGCTTAAAGCGTATGCCTATCAGGGGCATCAGCCTTCTGATTTTCCGGTGGCTTCAGGACAAATGAATGCTTTACTTTCACTACCCATGTATGCTGAACTGAATGAGTCGCAAATACATTATGTTTGCGAAACACTAAAAGAGGCGATAGCCCGTTCCTAATTGAATGTCTGATCAGGCCCTAGCGGTAAAAACCATAAAGAATTCAATCCTCAACATTGCCAGTTTTTTGATTGGCTTACTGGTGAATTTGTTTTTGGTGCGGTATGTGGTGGCTAAGATTGGAATTGATGCATATGGTATATCTGCTTTATTATTGGTAGTAATTGCTCCGTTAACACTGGCTAATCTGGGTTTTGGTGAGGCCACTACCAAGTATGTTGCAGGAGCGATGCAATCGGGCGACAGAGTTACGGCGTCTGCTTATGTTCGAACTACTTTTTTCATGAATCTCAGCGTAGGTATGGCAGGTGCGATACTTATTTTTTTTGGTGGTGGCCCGTTGTTTATGTGGGCTTTTTCAGATCAGATGAACCCGATTCATACAGAATTGATAGATCAATGCATGAAGATTATTGCCTTTGGATGGATCATCAATCAATGCTCGGCTACTTTTATGAGTATTCCGGTAGCTGTACAGAAGTTTAGCATTGTGGCAGTCGGAAACCTGGTTTTTGTTTTAATAACGGCCATTTTAGCGGTGATGGTTCTTCAGCAAGGATATGGTTTGCTGGGTTATGTGTTTGCTACAGTAGGCGGGCAGTTTTCGGCACTGCTCTTCTGGTTTTATCAATCCAAAAAAATATTGTTTGATGTTTCCCTTACACCGCGTATAGATAAACAAGCCTGGAAAAATTCCTTTCATTTTGGAGGCTGGCAGGTCATATCGCAGTTGGGAGGATTGGTTGCCCAACAATCCGAGAAGTATCTCCTGGGAGTATTTCTGCCTACTTCTGCTGTAGGTGTTTATAATGTGGTATTGAACAATATCCAACAAAAGATTTATGCCATCGTACACAAATTGGCTGAAGTACTGTTTCCCATGTTCAGTGCTTTGGATCATGAAGATAATGCCGGACGCAAGGCAAATATCCTGATTAAATCTACCTGGATTACAACTACACTTTCGGTATGTTTACTTACCTCGGTCATTCCGCTGGCACATCCCATTATTTCACTGATCATGAAGAATGTTTCACTGGCTGATCAGGGAGAACATGTTTTACGTATTTTGTGTATTGCGGGATCTTTTGGTTCCGCCACAACAGCAGGTTATTTTTTCCTGTTGGGCATCGGTAAAACAGTAAAGATTACTTATATCTCAATCATTACAGGTTTGGTAACCGTGGTGGTCGCATTTATAACAATACCCCGATTTGGGTTGCTGGCAGCAGGTTTTGGTCCATTGGCAGGAGCAATTGTGCAATCATTTACAATTAGCAGGGTGATGTATACAGCCTTAAAAAATGTAGTTCAATTAACATCCATTCTGAGCACCATTTTTATTCCCATACTCACCGGTGTTGGAGTAGGCATGCTGGTTTGGTATCTCTTACCGTTATATACTTACAATTGGTTTTCATTGTTGGCAGCATATGCAGCTGTTAATGCTCTTACGGCTTTATCCATTTTTTTAATTTCGCGCCTGTTACCACACGGAAAGGAGCACGAGGAATTGTTGAAGAAACTGTATTTTCACACTTTAAATAAGCTGAAACAGCGTTATTCAAACTAATGTGTGGCATAGCAGGAATCTGGAATTTTGATGGGCAACCCGTAAGCGATGATGCGATTATCCGGTTTACGGATACGTTGAAACACCGCGGTCCTGATGGTCGTGGGATCTGGCATAATACCAAACGAAACCTTGCATTCGGGCATCGTCGTCTGGCCATTATCGATTTGAGTCACGATGCGGATCAACCCTTTCATTTTGCCGATAACCGTTATCACATGGTTTACAATGGCGAGATTTATAATTTTATTGAAATCCGAAACGAATTAATTTTAAGAGGATATACTTTCCGAACCGACAGCGATACCGAGGTTATCATGGCCGCCTATCATGCCTGGGGAGCTGAGATGCAATTCAAATTCAATGGAATGTGGGCTTTGGTTATTTATGATGAACAGGAACAAACGTGTTTTATATCGCGCGACCGGTTTGGAATAAAACCATTCATGTATTACCTGGATGAGAAGCGATTTGCCTTTGCTTCCGAATTAAAATCGTTTCGAAAGCTGGAGAATTTTTCGGTTTCTATGCATAAAAATGCGGCCATTCAATTTCTGAAGACCGGATTTGGTGTAGAAGGTTCGGCAGAAACAATGCTGGAAGGCATTCGCAAATTGAAGGCCGGTCATTGCGGAATCATTCGAAACGGGAAAGCCAGAATTTATCGTTGGTGGAACACACTTGAACACCTTCAGGAAGTTCCTACTGATTTTAATGAGCAGGCAGAACAATTTCGGGCTTTGTTTTATGATGCCGTAAAGTTACGCATGCGCAGCGATGTTTCGGTGGGTTCCTGTTTGAGCGGAGGATTCGATTCAAGTGCCGTGGTATCGGCATTGGCCGAAATCGGTAAAGCACATCAGGATACACGCATGAGTCCGGATTGGCAACAAACTTTTGTGGCCACATTTCCCGGAAAGAGTAACGACGAACGGCCGCAGGCTGAAGAGGTGGTAGCCTATACAGGTGTGAAGGGACATTTTTTTGAAGTACGGGAAGAAGAATCTTTTGCAGTATTCGATCAGGTATTGCAGGATTTTGATGATGTGTACGTAGGAATTCCGGTTGCTCCCTGGCTGATATACCGTGAACTGAGAAGGAATAACGTGGTGGTTTCTTTAGATGGACATGGGGCTGATGAACTGATGGGGGCTTATATGCATCCGGCCGGAGCTTATCTTGCCAATGCACCATCCCTGTTGGGCAATTGGGAAAAGAATAATCAGCTATTGAACGATTCGCTTAAACTGAAACACGTTAATAAGACGCCTTCCAATAAGTTGAATCAATTGTTTCACTATCACCCGGATTTTGAACCAGCCAGAAATACGTTTAAAGCGGCAAAGCAATTGAAAGATCGTTTTATGCGCAGCACCTCATCTGAATACTTAATGCCGGGAATGTTGGATCAGGGATGGAATGAAGGTTTAACATCCCATTCGGATAGTCTGGATGAAACCAACAGAAACTTATACCGTATGTTTCATGAAGACGTATTACCTACCATATTACGTAATTTCGACCGTATGAGCATGGCGCATGGCATTGAAGTACGCATGCCGTTTATGGATTGGCGATTGGTTACATATGCCTTTTCGTTACCGGGCAGCAGTAAGATTCAGGATGGATATACCAAACGCATTGCCCGGGAAGCCATGAAAGGAAGAATGCCGGAATCTATTCGTTCATCCAAAGTAAAAATAGGGTTTAATGCACCCATGCCCGAGTGGTTTAACGGACCGTTGAATCCCTGGATACAGGAAGTACTGCGAGACTATCCACATCACGAATGGATTGATATGGTTCAATTAAGAAAAGACATTGAAAGACATACACAACTCGGCGACTGGAACTGGAGTTCGGCAGGAAATACCTGGAAATATTTGCATTATTTGTGGTTTGAGAAAAACTTGAAAGGACATGACTAAAGCCAGGTTATTTATCGCTACAACATATTATCCGCAGTTTGTCACTGATTTTTACAATAAAAATATAGGTATGATTTCCGGATCCTATCAACATCAGTTTGATGCTTTGATGAGGCAAGGTTTTGGTTTTGGAGATGTCTGGAAATATGAACTTGAAAAAACCGGATTGTTCGATGTTGAAATAGCTGTAATAAATATTCCACAGATGCAACAAAAGTGGGCAGATGAACAGCAAGTTGGATATACTTCAAATGATTGGATGGAGACCATTTTATTTGAGCAAATATTAAAGTTTAAGCCGGATATATTGTTTGCTCATGATAGGATTTACTTAACCCCTGTTGTAATTCGAAAAATTAAACAATTGCAACCTTCCATTAGGAAAGTAATTAGTTGGGATGGGGTGGCTATATGTGATAAATCCTGTTTTGAAGCATCAGATATTATTCTTACTTGTAATCAAATTATTACGGATTATTATATTCAAGAGGATAAGCAATCATATTTGTTACCATTTGCTTTCGATCATAGGATATTAACATTGATACCACCAATTGAAAAATTATATGATATTTCTTTCGTAGGTTCTTTAACATTAAGAAAAAATGGGCATTTAAAACGGTTTAAATTACTAAGCGAAGTGATTAATCAATTTGATATTGATTTATGGTTGTCTTCATTCAATGAAAATAAAATTTATTTTATAAAGCAACTATTGCAATTGTTAAGAGATAATGATTTCAGAGGAATATCTGATGTCATTCAATTAGCTTTAAAAAATAAAGGAGAAGCATTCGGATTAGCAATGTATCAAATACTTGCTGCTTCAAAAATAACTTTAAACTCACATATAGACGTATCATATAACATATCCGGAAACAGCCGTTTATGGGAGGCAACCGGTGTAGGCGCATGTTTGGTAACGGATTGGAAAGATAACATGGCTGATATTTTTGTACCTGACGAAGAAGTAGTGGTTTATAGAACGCCGGAAGAGTGTGTTGATAAGGTTTCATATTTGCTATCTCATCCAAAAGATATGGAACGAATTGCAAAAGCGGGACAGAAAAGAACGTTGGAAGAATACAATTATGCATCCAGATTAGAAAAAATCATTCCATTACTGCTGGATATTTGATTTTATGTCCTTTTTTTTATTTAGTTTGGCTTAATCAAATCAAGCAATATGTTGTTCAGGTTTAGAATCCTGTTTGCATTTCTATTCATTTTGGGTTCTGATATACAAGCACAGTCGTTTCGATGGGCTCAAAGTATGGGCAGCACCGGTTCTGATTTTGCCCGATATATGGCAATGGATAATGGATCCAATGCATACATAATTGGAGCATTTAACAATACGATTGTTTTTCCGGGTAGTGGGGCCGTCGCGTCAAGATCTCTGATTTCAGCCGGTAGCAGAGATATTTATCTGGCAAAGTTTGATTGCAGCAGAAGCTTGGTTTGGAAGAACAGGATTGGCAGCAGTGGCAATGAATGTGGCAATTTTGTATACCTGAGCGTTAAATACGATCGAGGTAATTATGTATATATTACAGGTTCATTTAGTGGTACTGCTACATTGACCACAACAAGTGGAGTGAATGCAACATTGGTTTCAGCAGGTGGCACCGATATATTTTTAGCTAAATATGATACCAGTGGAGTTTTGCAGTGGGCAATTCGATCAGGAGGTACTGCTAACGATGAAGGAACTGATTTATGCCTTGATCATACGGGTAATATATTGAGTGCTGGACTATACAAAGGAACAGCCACATTCAATACATTGTCAGGTTCAACCATTACTAAATCAAGTGATGGTTCTGAGGATTTGTTTCTGGCCAAGTATTCATCTTCGGGAACATTGCAATGGGTTAGTGTAGGTACCAGCCCTGCATTGGATTTAATTACTTCTGTGGCTGTAGATCCTAATGATCAGATATATGTTTCCATATGTAGTTTTGGAGCATCGACAGTTAATCTGGGTTCAAAATCTATTGTAAATGCGGGAAGCTGGGGTGCATTTGTAGCCAAGCTCGATAGCTCAGGAAACTGGAAATGGGTAAATGGGATGGGGGCCGGCATAGAAGAAACGATTGGTCGAATGGTAGTCGACGACTCCAGCAATGTATACGCAATTGTGCATTATCAGGGGGGGAATTCAAGCTTCTCTTCCACACCTCCCGGAACGCCGGTTAGTTTAATCAATCAAGGCAGCTATGATGTTGGAATGATTGCAATGGATAGTTTAGGGGTGATAAAATGGGGCAAATCCGTTGGAGGTACAGGTATTGATTATGGTTGGCATGTAATAGTTGGGGTTGATGGAAATTTAGTGTATTCAGGAACATATAGCTCAACAGCTTCTTTTGGAAATGGATTTAGTTTGACTTCCAAAGGTGTACTAGATGGTTTCATTGCTTTTATTGATAGAAGCAATGGAAATACTTTAGGTTTGGTAACTATGGGTGGAACGGGTGATGATGCTGTACATATGGCTACACCTGATAATGCAGGTAATATCTTTTTGTGCGGATATTATAATGGAACTGCAACTTTTGGAACGCATGTACTTACATCTACCGGATCTGATGAGTCCTTTTTTGCCAAGTTGGCACCAATCAATACATTTCCAATTACAGCAACTCCTTCAACCACATTCTGCCTGGGAGACAGTGTTTTTTTATATCCCGTTACACCAAAATTAAATTCTACTTTTCAATGGCTGAAAGATAATGTTCCAATCCCGGGTGAAACAAATGATACGCTTATAACAAAAGTTGCTGGCAGCTATAAAATTGTCTATTACAATGATTGCAATGAAACAGACACATCGCAAGCCATTTCTATTAATATAACCGGAGCTACATTTAGTGCCGGACCTGATAAAGTAATATGTGTGGGGGATAGTTTTCAATTTAATCTCTCTGGAATGACTTCGTATACATGGTTTCCTTCATCTTTCTTGAATGATTCCACAATTGGCAATCCTTATTGCAAGCCACTGGGAAATATTCAATATGTTGTAAAGGGAAAGAGCGGATTTTGTGAAGCATACGATACAGTTGAAGTCATACTTTCCGCACCCAATGTAAATGCCGGAACAGATAAAACAATTTGTATAGGTGACAGTATTCAATTGAATGCTTCGGGCGTTACTTTTTATTTATGGACTCCGTCAACAGGATTGAGTGATTCCAGCCTGCAAAATCCTTTTTGTATGCCTTCGGATTCAATAACATACATTGTTCGAGGGAGGTCAGGTAGTTGCTATGATTACGATACCATTAACGTAAATGTGAACAAGGTATCATCCGATGCAGGCGCCAATCAATTGATTTGTCCGGGTGATAGTATTCAACTTTCAGGAGCAGGATCCGGAGCTTCTGTGTGGACACCAGCAACCGGATTAGATAATCCAAATATTTTAAATCCATACGCAAAGCCTATTGCTACAACAAGATATTACCTCATCATTAACAACAATGGTTGTGCTGCAACAGATTCTGTGGATGTTGTTGTTTCCAGCACGACTTCATTGGATGCCGGACTGGACAAAGAAATTTGTGCTGGGGATTCGGTTCAGCTAAGTGTGACCGGAGGATTAGGATATACATGGTCGCCTAACTACGCCATTGATGATGTAAACAGTGCTGCGCCAAATGTTTATCCACTAATCACTACAGATTACATTGTTACAAGTGGAAGTGGATCATGCCCAGCTTATGATACTGTAAGGGTTTCTGTTAATCCGAATCCAACCATTGATGCAGGATCTGATCAGATAATTTGCAAAGGTAAAACGGGCACCATAGCTGCAATTGCAAGTCCGGATGCCAATCAATTTCTATGGTCTCCATCCACCGGGTTGAGTGATCCGGCTATTCTTCAACCGTTGGTAACACCAACAGTTGCACGACAATACATTATTCAGGTAACGAACAGTATAAACGGATGTTTGGCCAGGGATACAGTACTTATTACCATTGACAGTGTTGTTGCCCGATTTATAGCAGAACCATTAACCGGGCCAATACCGTTAAAGGTATATTTCACAAATCAAAGTGTAAATGCTACAAGTTTCCTTTGGGTATTCGATAGTTCAGGATTGAATACGAGTATTGAGACCAATCCTATACATATTTACGAGAGCATTGGTTTGATGCATCCGGTTTTATATGCGCAAAATGTTAACGGTTGTATCGACTCATTTACATTACAAATCGATGTACTTTCGCAACAAGCCATATTTATTCCCAATGTTTTTACTCCAAATAAAGATGGGATAAATGATGAGTTTGTGGTTTCGGTTTTAAATTATGGTTTGTTGCGCAGATTGCATGGTACCATATGGAACAGATGGGGAGGGCAGATCTATGAATTTACCATGCCAGGCGGGAAATGGTGGGATGGAACTTTTGAAGGAGAAATTTGTTCAGAAGGAGTTTACTTCTATATTATTGAAGTTGAAGACACTGCCAGGAGTATCAAGAAATATCACGGTACTATTACGTTACTGCGTTAGCTTTTCGTGCCATTTCAATGAAACGGCGGCCAAAATCAGCCATCATTTCATGATTGAGTTTAAATGCCTGTTTTTCTTTTTGCAAATCAGGTCCGGGAGTTAATTCTTTGTTGTGTTCCTCAATCAGCGTGGCTAATTGAATTGCGTTTCTCTGTTCAAAATACCAGGTAAACGGCGGATTCTGTTCTACATGTACCGAAAAGTCGCTTAGAAAGATTGATTTTCCTAATGATCTGCCATCTTCCACTACTGTGCTCCAGCCTTCAAATAAACTCGGTTGAATTATAGCCAGACTTCTGCGTATCAATTGAATCTGTTCGTTTCTTGAAATGAACCCAAGAACTATAAATTGGTCCTTTACTTCCAATTCCTCAGCTTTTTTTAGCAAATCGGGAAAATATTCCGGATTTCTGAAATCTTCAGTTGATCCGGTACAAACCACATGAATGATTATTCCTTTTTGTTTTAAAATATGGATAGCATCAATTATAGTTCCGTGATCCTTGTGTTTCCAGAATTGATTGCAAACTATAAAAAATTGATCCGGCAATTGAAATTTAAGCTGGTATTGCACGGGATTCTCTCTTAACCAGTTTTCATTTGCATTGCTTACAAACCGCAATAAGAATTCGTTGCCTTTATATTTTGGGAAAAACTTTATATAATCGTCCATTGCACACTGACTACTAAATGCCAGAACAGGAGATTCTTTAGCCAGATGAGAATTGCGATTCTCTCGATTTCTATATTCATCATCCGAGAATAGCTGCGGTAAATAACGATACTGAAAATCAGGGATCCAACCTCCCCATTTGAATAGCCATTTTTTCGGAAGATTTCCTGCCGGATAATAAAAGTCAATTTTCCGGAAGTTGAAAAGTGGAAATCGTAGAAAAGCAGGAAGAATTTGAAGTATCTTATAAAAACCCAGATGAAAAATGGTATCTATAAATACTTGATCAATATGAGGTAAGATTGTATTTAAATCAGAGTTGTTACGACGAGTGGTAATACTGAGGTGAATGTCTGCCCGCTCTTTAGGAGTAAGGTTTTGGATGGCATGAATGATATTCTGAATATAGATATTGCCAGCATGCCAGTTTGGATCAGCAATCATGTTAAGGCATATGTGTAATTTCTTACCTTTCATGGTATGCTTTTCATCCAGGAAACAGTTTCCTGCAAACCACTTTCAAGCGAGAATTGCGGACTAAATCCGAGATGTTTTAATTTAGAAATATCGGCTAGCCAGTTGTCAGGGTCTCCTTGTTTTCTTTCTCCATTGAAGTTGTATTGAATTTCAGGATCCAACAAATGAAAAAACGTTTTTACCGCGTTAAGAATGGATACTTCGTGGCCTGATGCAATATTGTAACATTCTCCTTGGAATTTAGCTCCATTAATGATGCATGCAATTGCTACAACCAGATCATTAATATATATAAAATCACGTGTTTCGCCACCTGTGCCGAATAAGGTTACCTTATTATTTGTAATTGATTTTGATCTTAGATCCCAGAAGAGTTGTTTTTTTAATCCCGGACCATAAGCTGAAAATACTCTTAAGTTGCAGGTTTGCAATCCAAAGAATCGATGATATTCTGTCATTAGGGATTCACTTTGTAATTTATGAAAACCATATGGAGAAACAGGATTTCGAATTGCATCTTCCAGAATAGGTAACTTCTCAGGATTGCCATAGACTGCTGCACTTGAAAAGTTAATAAACTTGCATTCAGGATTAAATTCCCTGATCGCAACCAGAATTTTATGGACATTTAATACATTCAATTCAAAATCTACTTCTGGTTTCTCGAATGAGAATCCTACATGAGCAGATCCCGATGCATTGATGCAAACATCGTAGTTTTGTAGTTGAAACAACAACCTGAATCCATCTGGATTTCCAGCAATACAGGTGTAATTCTCTCTTTCAATGGCAACAACATCGGCGCCAAATACTTCGTGTTGTTGGGATTGAAAATATTGATTGCAATGTTTTCCGATAAATCCCTCACTTCCTATAATAAGTAATTTCATAATTCTTCGCCAGGTTTTATACTGATGAATGAATATAATCGTCCGGGTGTATTATCGCTATTAGCTTTTAATAAGGTTAGTAACTTGAAAATAGCCGGAACATTTATTAAAAGTGTTGCCATCGATTGACCAATAAATTTGGACAAACGCAGGGTGAAATTTAGTTTCATTTCTGCAAGTGACAACGGTGCAAAATTTAATTCACTGGCATAAGGGTGCAAAATTTTAATTGGTTTCAGACCTGCTTTTCGAATGCAGTTTGTATAAAAGGCAAGTGTAAATGCGTTTTCGCCTCCATATAAATGATGCAATGGATGGTTTTTTAAAAAAGCAGCCAAATCAGATTCATTTGAAAGGACATGTTCTCTTGTAGCTATAAACGTTCCTCCTGGTTTCAAGACTCGGGCAACTTCTTTACAGAATTGTTGAAGGTCATGTGCGTGATGGAGCACTTGCCGCACGTAAACGATATCGAATGAATTGTTCAAGAAGGGTAGTGATTCCCCAAAACTTTCGATAACAGAAATTTTTAAATGGAAATGTTCTGCTAATTTTTTTATGGCACCGGCACCAACATCATTACTGGGGTCGGGTTCTAATGCTGTGGTTTCAATACCCTGTAATGCAAGTGCAATGCTGGAAATGCCTCTTCCAGCGCCTATATCTAAAGCAGTTTTGGCATTTGCCGGCAGTATTTTTTTTAGTGCTTTAAATTCCTCGCTATGTAAAAAACGGTCGGCTGATTCATAAAGATTTTCTTCAAAATAATTATCCAAAATAGCCTGCTTATTTTCCGGCTTTTTTCTTAAATCCTGAATAGCTTCTTCCCAGGTCATTGTAATGATTTAATATGTTGTGCGGGGTTGCCACCAACAATGGTAAATGGAGCAACGTCTTTCACTACAACGCTACCTGCAGCAACAATTGCACCTTCGCCAATTGTAACACCTTTAAGAATAATAGAATTAAAGCCAATCCAGGCCTTATCCTGAATGATCACTTTTTCAATTCTAACCTTGGACCAATCTTTTTCACCGCTCCCCCAATTCACCACATCATTTTTTCTTTCTTCAAAATTAATTGCATGAGAATTGTGATCGGCTATGGTGCAATTCCATGAAATTAAAACATCTGAACCAATCCGGATATTATTTGCAGCGATTAATTTAGTTCCCCCGCCAATAAACGTTCTATCTCCAACTTCAATGAGTGCTCCAGGCTTATCAAAAAAGAAATTCCCTTCAAAAATGCTTTTACCGCCCAGTGTAAACGTGCATTCCCGGGTACTAATCAGATATTGTCTATCCCAATGAATTTTTGCATCTGCTGAGATTTGCAAATTCACCACTGATTCTAACTTTTTCTTAATATATAATCCTTTGAATTTGTTGAACAGCATATCTGGTTGAAGCGGTAATGGATGGAATTGTATTAACGAGTTGTGATATTATTATACGTGATCAATCAATTTTGAAAATTCTAAAGGTTCACGAAAATAGTATAAATTGAAGATTTGCATATACAAATTCTACTTATTCCTCCCTAAATTGCGGGCTTTTATAGCATATACAATGACGTATCAGATTAAGTTTGGAACCGATGGATGGCGGGGAATTATAGCCGACGAATTTACAGTTGAGAATGTAAAGCGGGTGGCGCAAGGTACAGCCGCACATATAGTAAAGCAGCACCCCCAAAACAAGCTGGTACTTGTGGGGCATGATTGCCGGTTTGGTGGTCAATTGTTTGCTGAAACAACTGCCAGAGTGCTGTGTGCCAATGGAATTAAAGTAAAAATGAGCAAAGGGTTTGTTTCAACACCTATGATCAGCTTAGGGACTGTTCATTTTAATGCAGCCTTAGGAGTAATTATCACTGCCAGCCACAATCCGGCCGCTTACAACGGATTTAAATTAAAAGCACATTATGGAGGTCCATCCAGTCCGGCTGTGATTGAGGAAGTTGAAGAGGCTATTCCTCAGAGAGTTGAAACTGTGCTGCAATCTTTGGAAGCTCTGATTCAATCGGGGATGATCGAATATGTGGATCTGGAAACCCTGTATGTGGAGGAAGTGGAGCGCAAATTTGATTTACAAATGATCAAGGAATCGAAGCTCGAACTTGCTTACGATGCTATGTACGGTGCAGGACAAAACGCCATGCGACGCCTGTTTCCCGAAATTACGTTGCTGCATTGCGATCACAATCCGGGATTTGATGGACAGGCACCTGAACCCATTCATAAAAACCTGGCCGAGTTTAGCGAACTGATTCGTGTGAGCGGAGAAATTGATTGCGGGCTGGTAACGGATGGAGATGCCGACCGGATTGGATTGTATAACAGCAAAGGTGAATTTGTGGATTCGCACCATATCATGCTGTTGTTGATTCATTACCTGCATAAATACAAGGGTTTGGGTGGCAAAGTGATTACCACTTTCAGTGCAACCAGCAATATCACCGATCTGGCCAAAGCTTATGGATTGGATATTGAAATCACGAAAATCGGATTTAAATATATCTGCGAGAAAATGGTCACCGAAGATGTTTTGGTAGGTGGTGAGGAGAGTGGTGGTATTGCGATTAAAGGATTTATACCGGAACGCGATGGTATATGGATAGGCCTTACCATTTGGGAGTTCATGGCCAAAACCGGCAAAAGTCTGGATGCCTTGATTCAGGAAGTGTACGATGTAGTGGGTAGTTTTGCCATGGGACGCATCGACCTGCACATTACTGAGGAGATCAAACAACATGTTTTAACGCAATGCAGGAATGGCGCCTATACGCAATTTGGAAAGTATACCATTGAACGGATTGAAACCATAGATGGTTACAAGTTTCATCTGGGTAACGGAGAATGGGTGATGATCCGTGCCAGTGGAACTGAGCCTGTACTGAGGGTTTACAGCGAATCAAACACACAAGAAAATGCTGAAGCCATATTAGCAGCCTGCAAGGCTACAATCCTGAATTAACGATTTATCTCCTTCATCCATTTAAATTGAATTGATTTACAGTCTCTTCCAATTGAATTACACCCTTATATTTGCACGTGCAAGTACTGCTTACAACCTTAAATTCCAAATACATCCATATGAACCTAGCAGTTCGGCTGTTGTATGCCCTGAACCGGCATCACAAAGGATTGCAATGGTGTGAGTTTACCATCAAAGAAGACCCTGATGCCATAGCAGATTATTGCAAAGCTTTTGATGTAGTTGCCTTTAGTTGTTATATCTGGAATATTACCCGTACCCTCGAAGTTTGCCGGAGAATAAAGGAGCGCAATCCGAAGGTCAAAATATTGCTGGGTGGTCCCGAAGTCAGCTACGACTATCAGGAACTGATGGAACAGGATGAAGTGGATTTTATCATTTCAGGTGAAGGTGAAATTCCCTTTCGCAATTTCATGTCAGATTTCCCTCAAATAGAAAAAGTTCCGGGTTTGATCTATAAATTACAGGGAAAAGTGCAGGTCAATCTGCCTCCCGGAGAATTTGATTTGAAAGAATATGCCGAAATCAATCCTTATGCATTCGATGACCCGGAAACGCTGATAAACAAAGTATGTTATGTAGAAACATCGCGTGGTTGTCCTTATAAATGCGAGTTTTGCCTGGCCAGCCTCGATAATAAGGTGCGTTATCTTCCCATTGATCGCATCAAGGAAAACCTGCTGTACCTGATGCAACATGGTCGAACCATCAAGTTTTTGGATCGCACGTTTAATGTGAAGAAGGATTTTACGATAGATATGTTTCAGTTTATTCTGGATCATCACCGGCCAGGCAATATTTTTCAGTTCGAAATCACAGCCGATATTGTTCGTTCAGAAATTGTTGATTTTATAAAGCAACATGTGCCCAAAGGATTATTCCGCTTCGAAATAGGAATACAAACTGTAAATCAGGATGCCAACAAGATGGTAAGCCGCAATCAGAATTTTGAAAAAACGGCAGGTGTTATCAAGGAGCTGGATGCGATTGTAGAAATGCATCTTGACCTCATTATAGGATTGCCTTTGGATTACTGGTCTGATATCCGGCATAGTGTGGATCAGGTTTTTGCCCTGCATCCTTCCGAACTGCAACTTGGCTTTTTGAAGTTTTTAAAGGGTACGCCGGTACGTCAAAAGTACGAACAACATGGTTATGTGTTTGATCCGGAACCACCCTATCAGATTATTCAAAGCAATTACCTGAGTGGCGAAGAACTTCAACAGCTCAGCATTATGGAAGAAGCTCTGGAATTATACTGGAATAAAAAAAGGGCTGTTCATACCTTAAAATATATAGCCGGTAAATCTTCCATCTTTGATTTTCTGTTGGAACTTTCACAACAATTTCATCAACGCAGCGATTTTCATAAACACAGTTTACGCGATGCATATGATATCCTTTTTGATTTTGTGCGTACTAAATTTCCAGATGATCAACTCTTACACGAACTGGTGGCACTTGATTATTACCTGACTTCTAAAATTAAACCACAGGTGAATTATTTAGAAGAAATCAACCTGCAGCAAAAGCGTGAGTTGATTTCCCTGCATCAGCTTAATCATCACCAATTCCGGTTTATAATATTACCGGTTTCATTTGATTTTAGGTATTGGCAACAACACGGCAAGATTATCCCGGAGAAACAAAATGTGATCATTCAGTATTCCGGAACACAGCTGCCCCAAGTGGTAAACACCACGGAAGGCGAAGAGTTAATGCAGCTTAAAAAAGCGGTCTAATTGTTCCTGTGAGCGACCTAAAACAACTTTTTTACCGTGTATTAAAATAGGTCTTTCAATCAGCACCGGGTTTTTATGCAGGATGGTTAACCATTTTTCTTCCGTAATTTTCTTACCCGCATATTTCTCCAGATACAACGATTCTTTCCTTCGAACCAATTCAGATGCAGAGATTCCAAGCCGTTTGATCAACGATCTTAATTCGTCAACGGTAGGCGTATCTTTAAGGTATTCAATGATTTCAATTTCGGCATGACAAGCCTCCGCTTCGGCTAAGGCAGCACGGCTTTTGCTGCAACGCGGATTGTGTAAAATGGTGATTTTCATACAAAAAAAAGGCAAGCTGTATCTCACCGCTACAACTCAACGCCCTTGCTTCTGTCAAGACCTGGGGGATTATGAGGAGCTGGTAGTACCGCTTGCCGCTGCAAAAATACAATTTTCCTCTCATGCTACAAAACCACTTTGAAATTGACTTGCGTATGATAGCTTTGCGTTACCCAAATCAACAACCCGAAAAGACAGGATATATTGCTATGAAAGAACTGATTACAGAACTAAAAATAAAACTCGAAAAAATCTACCAGGGTGGAGGAGCAAAAGCTGCTGCCAAACAACGTGAAAAAGGTAAAATGCTGGCGCGCGAACGTGTTGATTATTTATTGGATGCAGAAATGCCACGCATTGAAATTGGCGCCTTTGCCGGATTTGAAATGTATGACGATGAGGGTGGTTGTCCGGGTGCCGGAGTAGTGGTAATGATGGGCTATGTGAGCGGACGTCAGTGTATTGTTGTAGCGAACGACGCAACAGTGAAAGCCGGAGCCTGGTTTCCGATTTCAGGCAAAAAGAATTTGAGGGCTCAGGAAATTGCTATGGAGAACCGTTTACCCATCATTTATCTGGTGGATAGTGCAGGTGTTTACCTGCCGATGCAAGATGAAATTTTTCCGGATAAAGAACATTTCGGACGTATTTTCAGAAACAATGCTGTGATGAGCTCTATGGGAATTACCCAGATTGCTGCTGTGATGGGAAGTTGTGTGGCCGGTGGCGCTTACCTGCCCATCATGAGCGACGAAGCCATGATAGTGGATAAGACCGGATCTATTTTTCTGGCTGGAAGTTATTTGGTAAAGGCAGCAATTGGCGAAGATATTGATAACGAAACGTTAGGTGGAGCGACTACGCATTGTGAAATCAGCGGGGTAACTGATTATAAATTTAAATCAGATGCCGACTGTCTCGATCGTATCAAACGCATCATGGACAAGATCGGTGAATTTGATAAAGCCGGATTTAACCGGAAGGAATCAGTAGCGCCGGCTAAAACGATGGAAGATGTATATGACGTTACTTCCAACATGACAAAACCATTTGATGTATTGGAAATCATTGAACGTTTGGTTGACGCCGGTTCATTTGATCCATACAAAGAATTGTACGGTAAAACCATTACATGCGGATATGCGCGAGTAGACGGTTGGGCAGTGGGCATAGTAGCCAATAACCGACAGATTGTAAAAGCCAAAAAACCAAAACAAGGTGCATCAGACAGTGGAATGGAAATGCAAATCGGAGGTGTGATTTACTCTGATAGTGCCGATAAGGCTGCACATTTTATCATGAATTGCAACCAGAAGAAAATTCCTTTGTTGTTTCTGCAGGATGTGACCGGATTTATGGTAGGGAGCCGGAGTGAGCAAGGTGGAATTATTAAAGACGGGGCAAAAATGGTGAATGCACAGGCCAATTCGGTTGTTCCTAAATTTACCATTATAACCGGAAATTCGTATGGAGCAGGCAATTATGCCATGTGTGGTAAAGCATACGATCCACGACTGATAGCGGCATGGCCCAATGCTCAAATTGCGGTTATGGGGGGAGCACAGGCTGCCAAAGTGTTGTTGCAAATTCAGGAGGCAGCATTGAAATCGAAGGGTGAGACCATTACCCCGGAGAAGGAGGCCGAACTGCTGAAGCAAATTACCGATCGGTATTACAAACAAACCTCACCCTTTTATGCAGCAGCCCGTTTGTGGGTTGATGCCATCATTGAACCCGCTGATACCCGCAAATGGATAAGTATGGGTATTGAAGCAGCGAACCATGCTCCGATTACCCGTGAATTTAAACCCGGTGTAATTCGGGCGTAATATTTTCCGTTCACGTAAAACCATTATGGTACACATTGGTTAACCTTTTACATTTGATTCTTTAAACGAAATATGAAAAATACATTCTTCTTTGTGCTTATCTGCAGTTTTGTTATTCCAACAAGTTTAAGCGCACAAAAAGCTCCGCCGCAAAACTGGTTTCATCTCGATAAAAAGGCAAATAAGTATCCGGGTGTAAGTTCAGATAAAGTGCATCAAACCTTACTGAAAGGCAAATCCGGTAAGCAAGTGGTGGTAGCTGTAATTGATGGTGGAACGGATGTAAATCACGAGGATCTGAAGGATATTATCTGGGTGAATACCAAAGAAATTCCCGGTAATGGAATAGATGACGACCGCAACGGATATGTGGATGATATCAATGGCTGGAGTTTTATTGGCGGCAAAGACAGCGATGTGGTGGAAGATACTTACGAAGTAACGCGCATGTACGCCATGTTGAAACCCCGTTTTGAAAAAGCCGATACCAACAGTTTCAATGCAGCCACAAAAAAAGAATACAAGTTGTATCAGGAAGTTGCGAAGGAATTTAAAGCCAAGTATACACAAAGCTCCAAATCCTATGAAATAATGGGTGCCTGGGGCAAGATGATGGAGTCGGTGAAAAAGGAATCGCAATCAGCTGAGCCAACCACGGATCAGGTGATGGCGTATATACCAAAATCACCTACCGAAACATTTGCCAAAGAAACTCTGGTTAAATTGATGAAGAAGGGAGCCAAATTCAGTTCCCTGCAAAAGGATCTGGAAGGTGCAAGGGAACATTATGCCAAGGGTACTTTGTACAGTTATAATATGGATTTTAATCCCCGTACTATGATTGGAGATAATTATAATGACCCGAATGAATGTTGTTATGGAAACAATCGTGTAAGTGGTCCAAAAGGAGAGCATGGTACACATGTGGCAGGAATTATAGCCGGCATCCGCGATAACGGGAAGGGAATGAATGGTGTTGCATCCAACGTACGCATTATGGTATTGCGCGTTGTACCTGATGGTGATGAGCGGGATAAAGATGTAGCGAATGCTATACGGTATGCTGCAGATAATGGTGCGAGTATCATCAATATGAGTTTTGGGAAAGCGTATTCTCCGTATAAGGATGCGGTGGATCAGGCAGTGCGTTATGCAGAGCAGAAAGACGTATTGATTGTGCATGCAGCCGGAAACGATAACAAAGACACCGACAACGAAAACAATTATCCACGCGACCGTTTTACTGATAACGGACAATATGCATCCAACTGGATTGAAGTGGGTGCATCGTCGTGGGAGAAAAAGAAAAAATTGCGTGCAGCACCTTTTTCCAATTATGGAAAAGTGAATGTTGATGTATTTGCCCCGGGAGTTGCTATTTATTCAACGTTGCCGGAAAATACTTACGGCTCTTATAATGGAACAAGTATGGCAGCACCTGTAACAGCAGGTGTGGCAGCAATCATTCGTTCGTATTATCCTTCATTGAGCGCGGCTCAGGTTAAAACACTTTTGATGCAAAGTGTGGATCCTGTAAAATCAAAAGTGGTTTTACCGGGATCAAAGAAAACCAAAGTGAAGATGACGGATTTGTGTATCAGCGGTGGAGTAATCAATGCATATAATGCGGTCTTGCTGGCTGAACAACAAAACGGTTCCCGGCAATAATCAAACTTAAATCAGGTTCAAGCGCAACGAATAGGGCTCTTTTAAATGAACGATTGATTTTTGAATTGAGCATGAGAGAGTGCGGACTCACAACATGAAATTTAAGTTATTCAATAATGAGTAAGCAACTTATTTTGGAGCGCTGATTTCCTGATGAGGAGATGCGCTAGGGATAGCCATAAAGGAAAGCTTGCGCATCCTTTATGGTGAAAGCCCGCAGCGTAGCGAGGACTTGTAACGCATAGCCCGACCACTGAAGTAATGCGCACGAAATGTAAACTATGAGTGAATTATCCAATAGCGTATACTTCAGGGGTAGCGCCCAAAAAATAAAACCTAAACATTAAGGCGTATCGACAATATTATTTCACAGATTGATTGACCCAATTCCGGATCAATTCATTCACCTCAGCATGTTTTTCAATCTGCACAAAATGACCTGCATTAGGTATCAGATGCATTTCGCAAGCGGGAATAAGTCCGGCTCCCAGCTGAGCAATTTTTTTGGGACTGTCGTGAGGATGCAGCATTCTGTTAGGAATCATGCGGTCTTTTTCGCCGAACATGAGTAACGTTTTAGCTTCAATCTGTGGAAGAAACCTGTTCATGGAGTCGCTTAGCATACCGCGGATCGATGCCAGACACATCGATTTCCATTCCTGCATGGAACGGTTTTTTAGCAATGCCTTGAGCTCATCAATCAAAATGCGGCTATCACCTCCATGGTGCTCAAAGCTATCGCGGATGGTAGATTCCAAATGCGATTCATCGGCATACATAAAATCACCAAACGACAACAGGTTTTGCATCATCATTTGCTCGGTCTGCGTGAAATTCTCAATACCTGCCGGAGCAATCAGAATCAACTGTTCAAACAAATGCGGGTAACGCAAGGCAAGCATTAATCCTATTTGTCCACCCATGGAATGACCAACCAGAACCACGTTTTGCAACTGCATTGCTTCAGCAAACAAACGCACACATTCGGCATAGAAGAAAGTTGTGTATGGATATTTTCCGGAAGAAGAAAAACCGTTTCCGGGAAGATCAATCGCAATGCAGCGGTAATGTTTGGATAATTCTTCCAGTTGAAAACGCCAAACCGGAGCATAATTAGCCAGTCCATGCACAAAGAGCAAAACCGGTTTATGTTCACCTACATCCATGTAAGCGATTTCAATTCCATCGTGAATGGAAATTTTATGTACAGGAAAAGGATAATTGACCAAGCTATGCATTATAAACACAACAAGACGTCGTTAAACGTCTTGTTGTTGTAAGAGTATAGTGAAAGGATCACGACCGGTCTTTGATCCAGGTGGCTACTTTAGGTCCCAGTTCTTTTTGAGAGCGGGTTCCAACGAATACACCGATATGACCTCCGGGGAATGGATACATTTCTTTGTCTTTCGATCCGATCACTTCATTCACCGGAATGGTTGATGAATTTGGAATGATGGTATCGTCGGTGGCATAAATATTCAGGAAAGGTACGGTCATATTTTTCAGGTTAACCTGATGTCCGCCCAATTCAAATTCGCCTTTAATCAATTTATTATCCTGCCACAAATCTTTGATGTATTTGCGAAACATTTCACCGGCCTGATCCGGTACATCTGCTTTCCATTTTTCCATACGCAGGAAATTCATCATCTTTTCTTCGTTGTCGAGCGAATCCATGATGCCGAGGTATTTGGAAATATTGGCTGAAGGTTTGAGCATAGCAAATCCATTGTCGATCATATCGGCTTTGATGATTCCATTGTTGGCATCGATCATGGAATCTATATCCAGATCTTTGGTCCAGCGGTACAACATGCATTCATTGCCACCAAAATCGAATGGAGATACATAGGTAGTGAGCGATTGTAGTTTTTCGGGAAATATGGAAGCATAGATAGCTGCAAAAGTTCCACCCTGGCAGATACCCATTTTGTGGATCTTCGGACTTTTTGTGGATTTGCGTACAAAATCAACTGCATCGTTCATAAAGCCGAGGATGTAGTCTTCCATGGTCAGATAACGGTGTTGTTTTTGCGGATAACCCCAATCCATGATGTAGATATCCAATCCTTCGTTGAGGAGTTTCTTCATCAAACTGCGATCAGGTTGCAGATCGAGTACATCGTGTCGATTCATGATAGCAAAAGAAACCAATACAGGAATCTTGCAGGTAGCCGGAGTTTCGCGTTTGTAATGGTAAAGCTTCACCAGGTCATCTTGCCAAACCAATTCTTTCGGAGTCATTCCAACTTCGATGTCTTCAATTTTCTGCAGGACTTCGTATCCTTTGATCAGCTTCTCGCTGGTTTTATTCATGGTATCTATGAAAGAGGTGTTTGTATTTATAGCCATTGACAATTTGTTTTAATGAATACGAGATAAAAAGAAAAAGCCACAAATCCAACTTTGTTAATCATCGAATCTGCGGCTCTTAACCAATCCTAACTTAACTTATTATGCGTTCTTAGCCGTTTTGCGGGCTTTAGGTGCTTCTTTTTCGTCCGATTCAACAACCAGATCTGAGTCGATTTGTTTTTCCAGACTGTTGATGCGTTTTTTCAATTCGTAAATAGTTTTGTACAACTCGTCCATTTCGGTGCGGGTAGCTACCGGAATATTTACAAGTCCTTTTTCCATCTGCAAATCGATTTTGCGTTTCATTTTCATTCCCAATGAATTTACTTCTGCCTGCATTTTCGAGTATTCCTCGGTATTGAACAGGTTTACAAAAAATTTATCGGTAGTATTCAAAAAATCGCTGTAGATATTCACGAAGTTGCTGGTGTCTTCGCCATTTTGAATTTTGGTGTAAATGTTTTCAGCAACAGAGTACATGGCTTCCATTCCGGTAGTGTACATCATGTATTGCAGTTGTGCATTTTTAACCTGGAAATTCCCGAATTCACCTGAAAGTTCATTCATCATTTCCATACCGTCTTTGTTTGCACCCGGAGTCATCAGTTTCATCAGAGGTGAAGCAGAAAGATTCAGGGATTCAACCATCTTGTTGTAGTTGGTAAACATATTGCTGAACATCTCACCACCATTAGGCAGATTAGCTGTCATAGCTTTCATGTTATTGAACATTTCTTTGTTCATGCCCATCATTTTGGCACCAGCTTCTTTCAAGGAATCCATGTTAATCATGCTCTTCATGAAATCCGGTTGCATGTTGAACATTTTATCCATCATGTCTTTGTACATGCTGGTATTAAACATTTTCTTGAACATATCCGGAGTAAACGATTTGTCCTGGATCGATTTCATGAAAGGCATCCACAATTCAAAGCTTTTCAGAAACATTTCTGAATTGTTGAACATACCGGTAAAGGCATCTTTGGTATTAGGGTTACCATATTGTTTTACCATTTCGCCATACGTATTGTTCATGGTAGAGATCCATGAATTGTAAGTATTCATCATGGTGTCGTATTGGTTTTTCATGTCTTCGTTCATCATGTTTCCGGTGAACATGGTATTCATGCTGTTTTGCATCATACCGGTCCATTCTTTGGCGTAATTTACCTGATTATTCATCCAGGTATTGAAAAAGTTCATATTATTTCCCATATTGCCTTCAGAACCGGTTTGGTTGAAGAAGGACATTTGAGAATCATACCACTTCTTGAAGAAGTCTGAATTCATGTCCATATGAAAGGTTTTAGCCATTTGTTCTGTAACATTGGCAAGGTTCTCTACAGCTTGTTTTTGAGCTTCAGCGAACGAAGTGAAAAGGGGTGAATTGTTTTCCATGATGTATATATTTAAAGTCTTTAAGTCCGTTGAAAATGCGGGCACAAAGGTAACGGAATTCCTTATATTTCAACATCCTGGACATTAAATTTGTGTTACCCTATCAAACCATCAGTGTTTACAGACGGTTGGTGAGTATGATTTTTGTCACCGGGGGTAGGAATCAGGTGGACGGAATTTTAAAATGGGCCAAATTCTTCCCAAAACCTATATTGCAGACAGAAAAATTAAATAGTATGACAGCACCAAAAATCGGGGATATTTTCACCCACGACATCACTTACACACAGGAACAGGTTGATTTGTATGCCAAAATTTCGGGCGATACAAATCCCTTACACGTTAACCCTGAAGTGGGAAAAGTCAGCATGTTTGGCAGAAATATTATTCACGGACATTTCAGCGCCAGTGTATTTACCAAAATTTTTGGCACCCTGTTGTATCCCGATGGTCAGATTTACATGAAACAAAGCACTACCTTCCTCAAACCCATGTTTGTGGATACTCCTTATCAGGCTGTTATCACCGTGAAAGAAATTTTTCCGGAAAAGAACCGGGTTTTGTTTGAAACGAAAGTGATTGATAAAGCCACCGGTGTTGAAACCATAGTGGGAGAGGCTTTATTGATGAATAAAACGCATTACGCCTGGTAATTACCAAAGTGGAGAACATGAAAAAGGCCGGAATGAACCGGCCTTTTTTTATGCGTTTTTCTTTCGGATTATACCAGGATTTTAACCGGATTCTCCAATAATTCTTTCAGTGTTTGCAGGAATGCTGAACCCATGGCACCATCCACCACGCGGTGATCGCAGCTCAAGGTTACTTTCATAACAAGTCCGGCCCGCATTTGTCCCTTCTCCACAATAACAGATTCTTTTGCCGCTCCTACCGCCAGAATACAGGCATCCGGTGGGTTGATGATGGCGGTAAATTCATCGATTCCGTACATGCCCAGATTGGAGATAGTGAAAGTATTGCCTTCGAATTCCTGGGGTTGCAGTTTTTTATTTTTCGCCTTATCGGCCAGTGTTTTTACTTCGGCACTGATATGCGAAACGCTTTTGCTATCGGCAAATTTGATGACAGGCACTATCAGTCCATCATCGATGGCAACCGCTACTCCAATATGAATATGGCGATTGACACGGATCTTGTCGCCCAGCCAGCTGGCATTAATCATGGGGTGGCGTTGCAGGGCATGTGCTACTGCTTTTACCACTATATCGTTCATGGATATTTTAACCGGGCTGAATTCGTTCATGGTTTTACGCGCCTCGGTGGCCTTGTCCATGATGATACTCATCGTAAGATAGAAATGCGGAGCTCCAATTTTGCTTTCAGTCAAACGACGTGCAATGGTTTTGCGCATTTGTGAAACTGGAAAATCTTCGAAGCCTTCTTCGCCGGTAACGGATGGAATTACCAGGTTTTTCAAGGTGTTTTCCTGAGGCTTAAAGTTTTCGATATCGCGCTTAACAATCCTTCCCTGATCGCCGGAACCGGGTATTTTATTGATGTCTATGCCTTTATCAGCTGCCAGTTTTTTAGCCAGAGGAGATACTTTAATGCGGTTATCGCCCGCAACAGGTGCTGCCGGCACGGGGGTTGGAGTCTGAACTACAGGTGCTTCAGTTTTGGTGGTCGCTTCTGCAGTTGTAGGAGTGCCCTGGCTTAATAAGGCCGAAAAATCTTCCCCCTTTTGACCCACAATGGCAATCACCGCATCTACCGGAACGGCACCACCAGCCGGAATACCAATGTGAAGGAGGGTTCCTTTTACATAGTTTTCCAGTTCCATAGTAGCTTTGTCGGTTTCTACTTCGGCCAGAATGTCTCCGGGTTTAATGTCATCGCCAACTTTTTTCAGCCACGTATGAATTACCCCTTCGGTCATCGTATCACTCATCTTGGGCATGCGAATTACTTCAGCCATATTTTTCGAATCATTAAGACAGCAAAAATAAGAATAGAATTGATTTTAGCTACTTGAAACCAAAATCCAATAAGTTATAAATGATTGTAATACCGATCATATGCAATGAAGGCAAAAAATAAACTGTATGAATGGGACCAGGCTTTTTTGGGGCTGCCCATGAAGGATACGCGATGGAAAGTTTCGTTAAAATTAGCATTGGGTGCGCTTACCTTCATGGTCGTGCTATTCGTTCCAAGTCCTCGCTTTGCTGCGGGCTTTCCCCATAAAGGATGCGCGAGCTTACCTTTAGGGCTATCACTCAGCCTCCTGCCGGAATGCTTTTATGTGAATTCCTGGTTGCTTATGAATGAATGCATTCGCAGATTGTTGGTCCATATATCTTTTAATAATTTAATGGAGTATTTGCACTCAAGCTTTTCTTTAGGTATCGGAAAAGGAAAGAAGAAACAAGTGGATATAAAAAGATAAATACTTATCATCAATGGCAGGCTGTCCGAAATAAAATCTAAGGATTGTTGGCCTGATTAATGATTCAACGCGTAGTTTAACCGAAGATCAATGCAATTGGCTTGTTCGATATGCACTTTAAGATTCAATCCTATTCCAAAATAACGTATGGGATAATACATGAATCCCCAACGGTGGTAATACATGGAAGGGTAATAATTCCCTTGCTGGTATACATATTTGCCAAAATGTTGGGTGAAAATAAAGTCACCCATGATGAATTCATGTCCTGCCATCAAGGATATCAGAACCGGTTTTTCGATTGGGATTGCATTGTTGCTGATGAGTTGGTTATACACCTGATCTTTGGCCATTTCAAATCCCAGGGTCCAACCGTGCAGGCGACCAAAATAACTCCCTTGAACCTGAATACCCGAAATTGAATACAGGGTACGATTGGTCAACGAATACATAGAACGGGCATAAAACAGGGTGAAATCGGCCCGTAATTTTTTTTGGTCTTTTGGCCGTTTTAAATCATGCAAAGGTTTGGGGAGTTGAGGGTTTGTGCGGTAACGCAATCCGGCGCTCAGGGTTGGCCAGTTAGCACCGCTGTTGGGTTTGCTCAAACTGGCATTGGAAATGTGGTTGAGTTGAATGGAATTCGTAAGGGTTAGGTGTGACGAAAGATGAATACCTGTATGAACGCCAATAACCAGGTGCGGCGTAACGGGCAGGCTGTATGAAAAATTAGCCGGATTGGTTGATGCATCATAGGGATTGGAGGCAATCGAAATACCTGCGGTAGCGCGTAATCCCAATTCAGCATAACGCCCTAACCCGATGGTAGGTTGAATATAATAAGCGAAGTTAATGGCATGTCCCAGCACGGGTACGCCAAAGTTGGTATAGTTGATCATCCATCCCTGATGCGGATAATGTTTGCTTTTGATCCAGGTATCGGTATCTCCAAGATGGGTATCAAATTCGAGTTGGATCATCGTTACTTCAGCATGGGCAGTATTCTGAACGAATTTATTGTGTGCCCATACCTGTCCGGCATGGTAATTAAATCCGTATCCTTTGATTCTCTGAGCGGATGCGAACTTTGCACCTCCTAAAAGCCCCATTAACAGTACTATTGCGTAAAGAAGGACAGAAGGTGTTGAAAATAATTTTCCCATGTTTAAGAGCGAAATCTGTAATTTGAAATACTAAAATCAGACGGCGATGAACCAGTACGAACAACTACTCAAATATATTTACGAAAACGGAATAAATAAATCCGATCGCACCGGTACGGGTACGCGTAGCATCTTTGGAGCCCAATTGCGTTTCAATCTGGAAGAAGGATTTCCATTGATTACTACCAAAAAGGTTCATATGAAATCCATCCTGCACGAATTGTTGTGGTTCATCAAAGGAGAAACCAATACCGCTTATCTGAAAGAAAATGGTGTGAGCATTTGGGACGAATGGGCCGATAAAGACGGAAACCTCGGACCGGTATACGGATACCAATGGAGAAGCTGGCCAGCTCCCGATGGGCGTCATATAGATCAGTTGAGCGAAGTGATTGAAATGATCAAAAGCAATCCCGATTCGCGCCGGATGATAGTGAGTGCATGGAATGTAGCGGATCTTCCCAAAATGGCGCTGATGCCCTGCCATGCTTTTTTTCAGTTTTATGTGGCTGATGGAAAACTGAGTTGTCAGTTGTATCAGCGCAGTGCAGATATGTTTCTGGGAGTGCCTTTCAATATTGCTTCTTATGCTTTGTTAACACATATGGTTGCACAGGTTTGCAATCTTAAACCCGGAGATTTTATTCATACCTTTGGTGATGCACATATTTACACCAATCATTTTGAGCAGGTTGAATTGCAGTTGAGCCGCGACCCCAGAACCTATCCGGTATTGCGTATCAATCCGGAGATTCGTTCGATCTTCGACTTTACCTACGGCGACTTTACCGTTGAAAACTACGACCCACATCCGGCCATTAAAGCACCGGTAGCGGTATAGGATCTGGTATTCTATTGAACTTTTTAAGGAAATTACAACAACTCCTGTTGCATAAGTAACCATAGAATTGATGTACCTTTGTAGTTCATTTGGGGATGAATGGAATTGACGGGAAGTGCAAATGGCATGTAAGCACGCAGTGCATTGGGATATTGGCACTTTAATCTCAATACTCAAAACTCTAACAGGCGAAAATAACTTCGCTATGGCTGCCTAATCCGGATAGATTACGCAATAGCCATTGTCCCGCAGGTGTTAGCTTAACCGCATCTGCAACCGGGGCATCATCAGGAAAAGTTGGATGAAGTACTGCTCCTGTGCTTCAGACGTAAATAAAGAGCTAAGCGCCGGTTTGGCCCGCCTTTCAGCCTGACCAGTGACGAAAACAATGAGAGGCTCAGCGTGAAGAAAGCATGACCTTTCCTCCTCCGGACGCGGGTTCGATACCCGCCATCTCCACATTGAACGCAAACGTACTGATTTTCAGGCGTTTGCGTTTTACCGTATCAAAAAAATATCATTCATGAAAGAGTATAAGGAAGCCGAGATATACTTTGGTGCAAAAACCGGAAAGGATATCACCAAGCAATGGTACGTATACTACTACTTCATGGATCCTGCAACCAGAAAGTTCAAACGGTTCATTGAAAAAAAGGGAATCAACCGGTTTCATACGATCCGGGAGAGAACATCTGAAGCAACTGCACTCCGAGAAGCAATTAACCTGGAGCTTAAATCCGGATATAATCCTTTCGGGATTGGTTCATCCAAATTTACTATGAGCTTTGCCGGTGCGATGGATTATTGTCTTACGAAGAAGGAGAAATCGTGGAGCCGAAAAACTTACCTCGATTACCGGTCAGGTTTGAAGTACATAAAGATTGGGCTTCAGCAAACCAAGCTGGATAATGAATTAATCAACGAGGTGCGACGCGGAGACATCAAACGGCTATTATATCGTCTGAAGGAAGATCATTCCGTAAACACAGTAAATAAGTACCTGGCACTGCTAAAATCTTTCTTTGCTGTATTGGTCGAAGATGAATTGATCGAAGTAAGTCCGGTTCATGGAATCAAAGAGGAAAGACAACCGGAGCGGAAGGGGTATAAGACAATGAGCAAAGGAGTCCGGGAAAAGGTGAAGGAATTAACCTATGAAGAATCATTTGCTTTTGGGGTGGTATGTGAAACAATCTATCAAACAGGAATCCGGCCAGCTGAGCTACTATCGCTTCAGTGGGATAACATCGATTTGCAGGACCTTATAATTACAGTCATTGAATCCAAGAACCGTAAGATCCGCATAGTTCCAATTAACCAATCACTGGCCGATAAGTACCTTACTATTCAGAAAAACATTACAGGTGTTCAGAATGACTGGTATATATTCAGCAATAAATTTACACTTGCGTCCGGCCCGAAGCGATTACACCGCAACCGGTTAACCGAAATGTGGGACAGAGTGATTCATAAAAACGGTGGACTACCAACGGATCTGAAACTATACGGACTGAAGCATTCCGGAGCCGATGACAAGATCATGTCGGGCATCCCGATTGAATATCTGCGGGACCTATATGGGCACCACTCTACCAAAATGACAAGGGTGTATGCGAAAAAGATGATCGAGAAGTCATCCCAAGTAATCAGGGATCAGTCGCCGGAGTTTTAAATTAATTCAATTATGTGTATATACCATATACTTAGAGATTTTGCTACACCAGTTGTGGCATTAGCAGGGTTTGTTTTAGCAAACAGAAACATTGTACATTCAGCAAACAAAAGTATAGATGCTGATTGGATCAAGCAAGTTAGATTAGCTATTCCAGAATTTCATAATTCTATTCTTGAATTTCAAAAGAACGAGAAATATGACGATTCAAAAATATCTCAAGCACTATTCAAGGTAACCCTTCTGCTTGATAGGGGTAACAAACTACATCATGAATATATCAATGAAATGAAGAGTCTTGTAGAATTAATACATGGTGCTAAAAGCGGAAATCCGGTAAAAGATAAAGAAGGAAACATATATAATCCTGAATCGATTGACTTCAAGAAATATATCGGTTTACGGCTTGGAATGCTTGATTTCCAAATAACCGAAATTATCAAAGAGAAGATTACGAAAATGAACAGCTTCAGGATATGGTAACCTTATAGCAATAGGGCAACAACTACGGCAATTGCGCCACCGATCTTTAGGAACAAGTTCTGTTTCTTCAGTCCCGAATTCTCCGATTTCAACCCGGTTATAATTGTCGAATCATTCACGATCACCATTGCCTGAATTTTAATGATGGAATCAGATAAGGTCAGCTGATCATGCGTGGCCACATTATCTATTCTCAGCCGGTTCATGGAATCGATCAAAAGGGAATCAACCTCCCACCGGTTTGAATCAACTCTTTCAATATGGCCGATCGGCTTTAACTCCTGGGCCCGAAGTTCTACTGGTTTTGATTTATACTCAGTAAGTTTTTTTTGTTTTACCCGCTCAACTTCGACTTTCTTCAGCTCAATCTTTGGAATGATCGGCTTGAGCACCCTGTTATCTTTCTCTGCTTTGTCCACCTGTTTGGACAAATTTTGTCCAAAATGTCCATTGCAAGTAATCAGGTTCAGGCACAAGCCCACAAGGATACCGGCCAGCAGATATAATAATTTTTCTTTCATGGTTCTGGATCAAATGGTGGAGGTAGCGATATGGTTTGACCTTTGAGTTTGTGATGGCAATCGGATTGAAATTCTATCTGTCCGTTGCGTACAAAGCTGTGGCACTGATCCGGATAACCTCTATTCACCATTAAACTCGGTTCAAAGGTTGGCTTTTTGAAATCCCCGTTAAAGGACCAGCGATTATCGAACACATGGTAGTACTTACAGCCCAGGCAATAGAACATAAAATTCTTATTACCCATATCTCTTACGAGATCACCCGGCTCTGGCAAATGTTCTTTCATATTGAATACCGGATGAAGTTTTTCTCCAGCGTAATGTTATACGGTTCGCGACCCCACTGGATAGCTTTTTGTTTGTAGAGCGGACCATTATATAACGTGGCCACCACATGCCAGTCGTTTGATTTTATTGCGGTGTGAAGTTTGGGACCTGTCTTGATAAATTCAGTCAGTCCCCATACCTGGTTAAACTCCCCACGCTTAAATTCATCCCACATTTCACCAACTGACCGGTAGCTTAACCGCTTCCAGTGCAACCCAAGGATCTGTGGTAAGCCGATCGATGTCGATTCCATAGCCGATACCGGATCGATCCCATACGCATTATTGAAAGCAAGCCATTCCTTTGATTGTACTTCGACCTTGTTGATTGACCATTTTCCGGATGGAGCAAACGGTTCTTTTCTTTTAAACCACACCGGTTCAAATTGAATCAGCAACTTACCGTTATCCGGATCAAATCCTCTTCCCGGGCTTTCGGTCATTATGAAAGCCATCATCTGGGCATAGCTCAATCCGATGCGCTGGCCGAGCGATGTGATTTCCTGTGGTGTGATCCGGTTCATTGGGTAGGTCCGGAATAGATATTTCTATCTGTGCGTGTATTGGTCCAGAACTTTAACACAATTAGCAGCGCACCCATTACCCATGCCATCCAGTTTTTTAACGGACCATCTTCAAGTGGCATTGATTTAATAATTGGCTCAATAGCGATAGCTAATAGCAGCGCAAAGTCGCCGATTCTGCGCCACTTTTTGGGTGTTGGCTTGCGATGGTTTTCAATAAGCTGTTTCATCTGATTCGGATTGTTTTTGGTTTTACATATACCGATTGTTCAATGTTGTCTACCCGCTGCTTCAACTCCTTCACCTGCTCAGTTTTACAGCGTTCTCCGTGATAAGCGTATTCAGTTTGGTATCAATCGACCACAGTAAGCCGATCACAAACGATGCTGCGGTAACCATTACCCAGTTGAATACTTTAGTCTTGTCTTGTTGATAGGTCATAGTATGTCTGATATCATGCAAACACATGCTTTGGATTGTTAACGATAATTTCTGTTGCTCCGAAATTTATATCCTGCTCACACATTACATCCACATGAAATCCGGGAAGATGTGTTGCTGGTGTAACCAGATCAACGCCATCACCATTTGGCTCAACAATAGGAGGGGTCTGTTCAATCAACCCAACAAACACAACCGCATGACATAGAATGTTTGAATCAACATCCAATAACCCCTTTGTTTTTAAATCGGCAATCGCTGCCGTTTTTGAGTTGTACCTTAGTTTGTAAATATTCATATTAAAGTGTAGTTAGTGTTTCACATAAATCATCGCTCAACGCTTCATCGTAGGCATATCCATCATAAAGCCGGCCACGGAGGTTGTATCCGGAAATACCGCCGCCCTCATCTTTTGCTGCACCAAAAATTTCAAGTTCAAAATTGTTTGCATCAACAGCGGTAGTGTCGGTCAATGCACCATCAACAAACAGCTTTACTGATGTTCCACTGCGTTTTACTGCAATTTTGTGACGAGCGTTTAAAGAGACTGCACTTCCAATTTGTGTTTCAGTACCACCCAGAGATTTAAAATATATCCCACCTGCTGCCAGATACACATATGAATTTCCACTGCCATTGTAGCTACCAAAAGCCATTGATCCTGCCTCAATCGCGTAAAAATCATAAAACACGGTCATGTCAGTCATGGTTATTGCTGTACCGAATGAGGTAGTATTCCCGGCATTTCGTGTGGCGGCGGCAGATGTTGTTGGTATGGTGCTTGTAGGATAACTTGATTCCTCTATTTGCGCTTCATAAATATAAACCCCATCTGTTCCATTAGTGGTTGAGGTTGTTGAACCGTCGGCATCTACTGGACCAGAATAAAAATTTCCGGTTGTCGAAGAACTTGTTTGCGTTACCCGTAAACGATACCAGCCACTGCCAACACTTTCTATTGTTGCAGAGGTTATGTTCGAACCGGTTGTGCCGATAGTTCCTGCTGATACATTAAACCAAACTGCATCGTTTCCGTCAGCAGCATTTACACCAAAATGCCTGAACCAGGTAAAGCCCGATGCTTTTACATATACTGTTGTTGTACAAGCAACTCCAGAAGAAATTGTAATAGCCTTATCCAGAGTTCTATTTGCACCTGTTGTAGTAGGATAAAGTAGGTATGCGTTTGTAGTTCCGTCCGGAGATACGGCGGCAGCTGCAACTACTGTAGTATTGGTTTTTGTCCAATATGCGTTATCAAATTCATTTGAACGCTGAAGCAGATTGGTGGATTGTTTTTCAAGCAGCCAGTATGGGCACCCGCCACCGATCGGATAATTTAATTGCGGCACGTTGGAGGCTACTGATACCAAAAAGCCGGACTCATTAAACCGAGGTGCGGTTGTCGCCCGTGTGTACCCCAAGTCTGAATTTCCGTTCGTTGGTAATGCGGCGTAAATCAAACTGGCCTTGCAGCCATTTGAACTGATCAAACAGGACAGGTTATCATAAACGCCATTATTCATCAACTGCATAATGAGCGTGGTCAGGCAGTTGTACGCCTCAAACGTACCACTATCTGCTACTACACGAGCTTGGAAAGACGATGCGGCAATGGCCGGTAAAGAAGTAGTGCTGGATGCACCAATTCCGATTGTGTTAGAAATTATTGTCATAACGGTAATTATATATTCGTATGTAGGATCAAGACCTTCGATATCATAGGTCAGCACGTTTCCGGCGTCTACAAATACCGGCTCGTTACCTTGATCGTCCTGATATTTGATTAGATATCCGATTGCTGTTTTTACCGCTGCCCAGGTAAGGGTGGCTGTGTTTGGAGCGGTATATTCAAATGAAACTACCGGTGTAGTTGGATATGGTAGCTGAGTTGATATACCAGGTACCAGTTCTGTAATTGGTGCGAAAGTATCACCAACTACAATCAACTGTACATAACCATTCAGGTGATCAGCGCCGCCCTTATTACCAAGCCAGCATCTGTTTACGTTTGCAAAATCAAATGGTTGAGCAGAAAAAGCCTCAATAGGAATCTGGCCATTAAAAGCAGCTTCTTGTCGCAGATCCTTATAGCTGAGTACAAGTTCAAACTGGGTAGTTCTACCGGCATCTGTTTCGTCAAAATCAGAAGTGCTGAAATACTTATTTTCAGTTATACCAATGTTTGCCAGCGTTGAGGTTGAGTCGCGCTTTATGCCCATTTGAATATAATCGCCGGTTTCATCACTCTTTTGAAAGAACGCGGCGAATGTTTCGTTATTGGCAAACCCGCCGGTGAATTTAACCTGGACAGTTCCTTCGTCTGGATTGAACCAGTTGCGTACATCAGTTTGATCGATTTCAAGATACGCCTCATCTGCATTTCGCGTTACCGCTGCTGAGGTAGTAATAATGGGAGAAGTAGCTATTGAACCCGCCTCCAGCTGGGCAACATCAATTGCGAATTCAACATCATCTTCCAGGCACTTTATTTTTATAGTGGGGTTGCTGCAGGTTTGGGTAACCTTAATTCGAACCCACACATTAAGCATAGGTTGAACCTGAACATAATCAGTTCCGTTAACTGAGAGGTAAATGTTTGCGGTGGTGGTAAAGGATAGTAGTTTAATAAATATACTGAGTGTTCTTTCAGCGCTTGCGGCCGTGAATGTTTGGGAAACAATTGCATTTGCAGCGGTGGTTAAAATATGCGATGCTGAACTGCTTACACCGTCTATTCCTGATTGATTAAGCGTGGCAGTGCAGTTGGTTTTTGTCCATGCTGCATTGGTAAGGTCACGCGAGTATAGGCAAAGATTCTCTGCTGATTTCTCAACCAATAATCCCATCGGCCGGCATAGTCTTGGGGTATCGGCCAAAAACTGAACGAGCTTTCCGTTATCGAATCCCCACGCATTATCTGTTGCGCGGGTGCACTTCACGAAATACGGCAGGTTGGTTATATCGGTGAAGTTAATCCGTAACATTGTCGAAAATCAATTTTACTTTTCCATCAATAACCTTTCCTTTCAGATAGGCTTTATCTCCTTCGGCTGCTCCGGTTGGAAACCCATCCACATTCTGAACAAGAAACTCATCAGAATTCTGACCACGGACCGCCACAATTTGTCGTACAGCTTCAGCAATGATCGATTGCTTGTTAGCCATTTCAGAAACGCTCTCTTGCAGATTACCGATATCAAATATTGCACCGGCCAGTCGGTTTGCGGTTTGATCGTTGCGGCCATATGTTGGCTGAGCCTGATCCACCGGAAATACTGTTGTACTTCTGCTGATCTGCACCCATTCACCAGTCCACTCGGCACGCATTAAATCATGTTCTCCGGCATTGAACATCATTACCCTGTCTCTCCAGGTGAACGTCTTTGCAGGGGTATAAGAGTAATTCATAAAGGCAGTACCTGTAAGTACGTGCATCGGAAGGTTTCTGAAACGCATAATTTCTCTGGCATACAAATGTGCAAGTCTGAATCCTGTAGTTGCCGTGCTTCCTACCGCCCACATGGTGGATGCAACCCATGCAGATCCATTATATACCTGCAGGCCACCAATTACTGGAGTAAATGCACCATCACCCAGCGTTGTATCAAATTCATCTACCTTAGATAGGCTTCCGTAATTGGTATTATCACACTGGTAGGTTTTGGTTGATTCTCCAATAGGCCTTCCATTGGCATCATAACCGACTACCATTTGGGCAATACCTTCACATTCGAAAGGAACTGGACCAGCTGCATAGCTGACACCGAGCACGGTAATAATATAGGACGCTACTTCAAATTCAGGTACCGGTGGTGTGGTTAGTTCTATCTGAGTAATAGCCTGAGAAACATTAACTGGCCATGTTAAATATATAGTGTTGTTTTTAAACCACCCACGATTAGCGACCCACGTATCGCCAATACCCGGAAAATTCTGTTTTGTGTATAAATCACCATAATACCAGTCGCCACTTTGTATGCGCACCCGCGCAGTGCCATTTGGATTTACCACAATACCCAGCGAGTTGTTTTTCTCATACACAAATCCCATCTGGAGTTTAAATTTCAAACACATTTGGTGAGTCATACGGTTATCCTGTTGAGGACCCCACAATCCCGGACCGGTAATGGTATGCTCCAGCGATGCGCTATCGTATGGGTATTCTAATCCCTTACTGAATTTTTCGTATGAGATTACTGTATGGTTTATCCGCTGAGCTTTTAACTGAGGTAGGTACGACCACTTCATGGAAGCGATAGGCATGCGCACTCCAGCTTGAGGAAACGAAAGGTTAACCGTATACGACGCACTGGATAAGAAAGATGCAGCCTTGGAGTATTTATAAAACGTGTTGGTGGTATTGGTCAGGTTCTCTGCATGGATAATACACCAGGTACCATCGATCATTTTGATTTGGGCCCCAAAGGAGGAAAGAATTTTTTCAATAACATCCCATGCCTTGGAGGCTACAATGTTTTCGTAATCTTCGAGCCATGTGAGTAGTGATGCCCGTAAATTAGGTAACACTCCACCTGTGGCACTTTGATTGATATCGTACCAGTTGATGGAAGATTGAATATACACATCGTTTATTCCCCACTGCGCCTGAGTGCCGGTGTAAGCCAATGCTTGGCAAAGCACTTCAAGCAGTGATTTATATCCGGTTTGTTCGGTGGCATAGCTAAACTCTTGATCACGGGTTAAAGACAGACCGTCCGTGGCCGTAATGGTGTATGCATAAAATGGAGCATCGTCGTATTCAATAGCATCCTGAATCATGGCATAAATACCTTGCAATGTCCACACAGATGCTATATTGATATAATGCTTTACGAAAACACGTTGAGTAGTGTAACCAGCAACAGCGCTGATCCAAGTTGCAAGAGTTGTGGTGGTGGGAGAAACCTCCATCGGCACACTGATACTGGATGCACGCATAGGGGAGGTAATAAAGTTTTCGCCCTCTCCATCCCATACCACTTTTACCGGAGCGTATGAGGCGTCAAAAGTTTCTGTCGTACCATCGTAAGAGGTATCGATAATGTCGATGCGATGCTGGATGTGATCGCTCGATTCATCGTAAAACTCGGTGCGCCATCTTATGTTGCTCATCTTCCATATACACGTTTATCAAACCGGCTTTGACGCGCAGCTTGCAGTTTTATCATTCGGCCATCGAGTCTACCGGTTACCACAATTGCTTGCATACCGGCACTGCTGCCCATAAATTCTTTTAGTTTGGATAGGGGAGTTACGATTTCCGGATTGGATGAAGCTCCGGCGTATTCGCCCCCCAAAAACAATGTTGGTTTTGTAAGAATACCACCATCGGCCATTTTAGGAATGCCAGTTGGTTGCACAGAAACGGTTTGCCCCGGAGCGTTGCTTCCTTTTTGAGATTGTCCATATGCATTTGAGGCTCCCGCTAAAAGTTCCAAAGCTGCTGCGGCTGCAAAATACTGCGCGGCCTTTCCCCAAAATTCTGGACCAGCCAAAGCTATAGCTGCACCTAACGCCAGCATTTGTTTTGCAATCGCATCGGCCACGCTGGCAAAAATTGAATACAATCCTGATAAATCAACATCTCCTGTAACAAACGATGCACCCATTGCGGAAACTGCCGCTAATCCCATTTCTGACATTGCAGCAACAAGCGTTTGCTTAGCATTCGCCATTGTAGCTATAATCTTCTTGTTGAGAATTTCCAGACCTCGAGCTGCTTCATCGGCTGCGGATTCATAAAACGCACTGAGCGCAGATTTCCGACTACCAAAAGTCAAATCCAGTTCAACCTTTTTCTTCTTCGGACCGTAAATTGCATCGTTCATCTGAGCACGGATCAGGGCATCGTTCTCGGCTTGCTCAATTTTTTTGTATTTATCCAGCTCATCCTGAACTTCTTCTTCAGCTGCTTTTTGTTTATTCTCTTTGCTTTTCTTTATATACTCCTGTTCAACACGCAGTCGATCATTCTCGGCCAGTTTTTTGAATGCTGAAATCGATTGCTCTAAACGCACCTTATCACCAAAAGTTTTCTTGGAAATATCAAATGAATACTGAGCAGTTTCCAACTGCTTTTTGAGATTCAGATCAATCAATCCTAATTCCAGTGCTTTGCCGCTCTTGCTTGCCCGCAGCCTTAATTCCTCAATGGCAATATTGTCCTGCTGTATCTTGTGCCACGATTCTGCACCGGAGATAAGTATTTTATTGTATTCCTGTTGAGAGAGGCTAACTACTTTTAAATAATGCATTTGAACCAGCATCATTCCCTGAACATTCATCGTAAGGATTGATACGGTCTTGTTCACCTTGTCCAGGGTGGTGTCTGATTCTTCGAATGTTTCAGAAATAATATTACCCGCCTGGTATCCGGCAACACCCAAAGCCGTAAATCCAACAATCATTGCAGTTACCGGATTAGCCAGCATCACAGCATTTAAAGCAATCACAGCATCTTTAGCGGCGGCAAGTCCGGCAAGTCCTTGCGTTAAAGCCATTGCGGCCTGTACCTTTAAAAGCGTCCTTTGAACATCTTCATTTTCTTTTCCAAACAATGCAGCTGCTCCTTGAGCCGCCGCAAAACCGGAAGCAGCAACTTGAAGGCCCTGACCCATCGCAGTAAAAACCGGAGCGTCGCCCCCCAATGCTCTTTCTATGGTTCTGTAATCCTCCAGTTCGTCACGCAATTTACCTGCAGCGGTTGCTGCCTTGAGTCCTTCTTTTGACAGGATCCCGTAATTTTGTGCAGTGATCTGAGCCTGTTTTGTTGCAGCACGAAACTCTTGAGCAAGCGATTTAGTTGCCTTAACAACTGTCTCCGTTCCGTCGGCCATTCGTTTACCGTCGGCTGCTATTAATCCACCCGCCTTGCGTGTTTCATCCGCAGCAGTCTTAAGATCCTTTTTTAAGTTCTCGGTGTCGACGCCCGCCGGTATCCATATGCCTTTCATTTATTGCTCTTGAGTCCAAGTTGTTCGGTTTTTATTTCAATGGCCTTTTGTATACCGGTAACCACAAGCTCGCTTACCTTTTCTGCGTTCATAATAACTGCGGTTCGCATGTATCCGGTTGCCGGTTGTATACCTGTACTGGCTCCTGAAGACTTATGGCGTTCAATTGATCCAAATTCCATTAACCATGCAACTTGCCATCCCGGACCGGTTGGACCAGTTCGCCTTACGTTTGGTTTGGTTTGGGAGGGAACAGATACAAACCTGAGCTTAACTGATTCAAAGGGTTCGCCATTCTTTCCAAATCCGGAGGCAGCAATCATATCAAACCTGCGTTGCAAGTCATTAACCAAAGGCTTTGTGGCAACATCCAAAACATCTTGAACAACCCTCTGACCAAGCGCACTTGCAGCAATACGATCAAACGTAATCGCTGCTTCGTTAATGGACTGCTTAATTTGGTTTTCTATGTTATTAACTGCCATGTGGTTTCCATTTTATATTCTCGGGAAACAAATCCTTCAATTCCTTAACAAATTCCTCCTGCTCCTGGGGACTGCGTTTGCCTGATGATTCAACTTGCGACTCCCACGGAAACGGTTTATTTAAAACCGCCAACAACGCTTCAACGCCAGCTTTATCATAAACACTTGCGAACTCAAACCTTGCCAAGTAGCGTACTTTCTCCCACATGCGCCGCTCCTTCACTTCCATCAACTTTATCAACCCCACGAACCTGGCATGTAGTTTTCCTACCGGTACTGTTTCATAGGTTTCTAAATTCAGCCAGCCTAAACATATTTGCTCCAGCAAGCCCCATACCTGCTCGCCCTTTAGCTGGTCGGGGCTGTCGAGTTTCCCGTTTCTGCCATTTTCAAAATATCAACATACGCCCTTACGCATGCTCCTCCTGCCTGAAAAATCAATCCAGGATTATTGCTGATCAAATCCTCGCACTCCTTCTCAGTTAATGATGTGGCATGCTTGAGTACTACGACGATATCATCGATTGTGTAATACACGCCTTTTACCTCCTCGTCATCAATTACGCGAGAGGTACTTCGGGCAATCGACGGGATGTCGTGGCCCAATTCTTTTTCAATGTTGCGCAGAGCGTTCACCGTGAACGTCATTGCAATTAGCTGGTCTTTGTGTTTTAATTCCATGTTCATGTGTTGTTGTATGCCCGGAGAAAAAGCCACCGGACCGCTTATTAAGCTGACGTCCGGGGCCACAAATCCCCGAACATGGGATATTATACAGTGCCTTCAGTGATGGCACCGGTTACTTTAGCACTTCCGGAAACCACAGCGTTTTGGTTCATCGGATAGCTGATCTTGAGCGTTTCAAAAAGCATGTTGCCGCTGTAATGCTTATCTCCACTTACGCCGGATGTGATATCAAAGGCGATCACAGTTCCGCCGGTGATAGAAGCAAACGCGGTGTCAAATCCTTCAGTTCCGTCCTCAACATGAAGCAGCTCCCAAGAGAAGTTTCCCGATAAGAGACCCCCCAAGAAAGAAGCCCACGCCGAATCCTTATTGGTGGTATCGCGCAGTGCGTTTGCAATGTTTAAATCGTTTGTGGTCAAATATGCCACAGCTGAGCCGGTAAGTTTTAGTTTTACAAGCGACCCGTTTACTACTCCTGTTGTTGCCATTGTATTGTTTGTTTAAATTTCAGTTGGGGTTACTTCGCCGGTTGAAGCGAATGAGAATGAATAAGTAATGTTTTGGTTCATTGGATGACTGCGCTTTAAGTCTGATAGCTTTGCATCAAACTCGTAGCGTGTAGCTGTATCAGTATCTGAAGAAGAAATCATTTGAACGGTAGCTCCTGCGGTGATTGCAGCAAACATGCTTGCAAAGTCTTTTTGTGATGGCTGAAAGTCCTGCAATACACTTCCCAGATTTAGCATCACCATCGCAATATCAAACTGTGTGGCCGTGTCACCGGCTTCACTGGATATCTTGATGAACGCATTGTCACCATCAGTAAAGTTGTAGCTGATATCAAACCGTTGCCAGGTTGATGTCATAGTAACTTGATCCGGAGTGGAAGAGCCACCATCATCACCGGCAATAATTGATATGGTTCCTCCGGTAGCATTCTTCAGGTAAAGCGAAACTTTGTTTGTGCCGGTTGGAATAGTTCCGAGTGCAGCTTGAAGGTAGTCTCCATTGGAAACAGCAGTAACCCGGTTGGCGGTCAATCGTCCGGTTGGATTTTCGTAAAGCGTTCCGGAAACGGTTAGGCCAGATGCTGTCCAGGATGCAGCCGAACAATCGTCCGAATTAGGCACAAAGTTCAGCGGACTTTCAACGAATAGTCCTTCAGCATCGCCTTTCATGGACACAAGTCCTCCGGCATGCGATGCCCATCCGGTATATTTATTACTGGTTTCTCTGAGCGCATTAGTCAAAGTCATGTTATGCGCTACCGCAACCATTATTGGCTTTCCGTTAAAGTATAGCCAGCATTTCGATCCGTTAAGTATGCTCATCGGTTGTATCTTATTTCATATGTTTGTGCAATTCCTGCGTATCCTTCTAATCCGGCGTCATCTGACCACATTGTAGTTTCTTCTGAAAAGGTGATTGCTTTGATACTTTCCGAAGCTTGAAAGTCAAGAGCCGTCCGAACCAGTTCAGCAAGTGAGCGTGCAGCAATGAATGTCTTTGCGACACTGTTCACCTGGTAGAAAAGTGTATCAGTTGGAGATGGACCTGATTTGTTTGTTGAGGGGCGATTTGCAATTTGTTGAAAGGAAATAAATGGCGGCAATGCTTCTTGTGTTTCGTATAGCGGAAAAATGCGGTCGCTTACAACAGCGGCCACAGCAACGTTTGAATTGAGTAAAGTATATAATGTATTATCCGCGCTCATGTATTATCCTTTCTTTTCGCCCGGATGATCATTTCAACCTTTCTTCCAAACTCGTCTTCATCAGCTCCGAGGATCTGATAAGTATTACTTTCAAACAGTATCTGCATGGTTTGATCGACACTGAATGAATGCGGATATCGAATGCGGAATTCTGCTACGCCAACTCCTACGCGCTGCTTCATTTCAACCTGCTCATTATCCGAAATGCCTTTATACGAACAAGGTATCTCGGTCACGTACTCTGCATAGGTTGCAACGTTTTCACCATTGGCTTGTTTAGCCAAAGTGCGTGAGTATAGGTTCATCACCCGATCATATTTTCCAGCAATGGCCATTATGGGAGATCGTATTTTAGAACCAGATTACTGGCTGTTGTAGTTTCAAAAACCTTTTTTACTCCCATTACAAAATCACCTACCTGAACGTTTGGGAACAGCACCGCACCACCCTCTGTTTCTGTTGGATCGTCGGTGTCAGCATGGCCGCTTGGAAGCGCCACGATATTCCCGGCGGTACCCACATAAATTGTTCCGGTGGTGCGCTGGGTGGTGAAAGTTGCAATGCGTGTTAGAGTTGGTGGTGTGGTTTCGGTTGCACCGAGATTCTCGGCCGTGCCTCCAAAGTATTTTGACAACTGGAGATCATCGCCGGTTACTCCAATCACAAAGTACACCATGCCTTTTGTGAGGCCAGTAGTTCCGGCATTGTCACATATTACCTGGTCACCATTTGCCCATGCGAGATCCGTGATGGTAATTACATCGGTAGCTCCATCAAAGGAGGCAGCTGTTATTGCTGATTCGAATACAGGATTCCAGAACTTTGCAGTCAGGTAAGCTGTATTGCTTGGTGTTATGGGCGTTGCCCGTGGTGGTATTGCTGATATCATGGTAAGTTTTGATAAACGTTGGTTAACATGTAAGGCCCTAATATTTTTTGTGCGCTGTTGATTATTGAAGTGCTTGGCGCGTATGAACTGTCTTCCCTGTGCAGGTAATAATCACCGATCAACAGTTGTATTGCTTCCTTGATGGGACCAGGGATGCTTAATACTTGTTGGTTTTGATACGTTGGAGGAGTTGTATCGGCTCCGGTAAGATCAACAGCAGATCCGTTTAATGTCGCAGAGACTTTAAAAGTGTCTGTTGTTTTATTTATGATGTAGTAATCGGTTTCCAAAGAGATGCCAGTAACAGTTCCTAAATCGGGGAACTGAACAATATCGCCATTGCGCAACCCGTGTGCAGCCTTTGTAAATACATTGGTAGTTAAATTAACTGCAGTACACAATACCGGATCAGTAAGTGTGCGTGAATAACCACTGGTAAAATTGATCTGCAACGAGTTAAGTGTTTCGCTTTTTGCCGATGGGAGAGTACTAAATACAACCCGTGCCGGTTCTGAAATAACATCAGTTTGATAAGTCGATGCGTCTACGTTTTGTAAATCACCGTTGCTGTCAATATACTTTACAGAATCAATACTGATCACCGGGCACTTCACCAACAGGAGCGTTGACTTCATTTCTGAGGTATCCACCAAATATTTCCACCCCTGAACCAGAAGTGAACGCCAGGTCATGTCCTGAACGATTTCAGTGGCTATTCCGATCAGGTTTGTAATGTACTGATCCCAGAATGTTTCTGCCTCGGCAATGCTGAGTTGCCGTTTAGCGTCGGACAAACTGATGGCCAGTCCTTCGGGTTGTGATATGAGTTTATAGGTTGCCACTTATCTTTTTTTCCGGGGTTTTACTTCTGCTTTCTCAACCTCTTTCGACTCTGTGGCCGTTTCAGTTACTGGTGCTTTGGATTCTTCATTTACATATTCAGCGTGGCCGCTGGATACCATTACCTCTGCTTGCGCCTGAGGATAGTCGGCTACTTCGCCAACAAAATGCCCGAGGCGATACACGCCAGTTGGGTCTTTAATGAATTTAATTTTTGCCATGTCCGTTTTTATTAAATCCCCGCTACAGGTTAAAGCAGCGGGGAGTTTATCAACTTAATTACTTGGTTAAGCACCCACTGGTACTGTTACCAAATCTTTGGTTACGCAGAATGATGCAGCACGACGAGCCACCGAATCAACCCACATATTCAACACCATCATGTCTTCAGCATAAGTGGCGCGAGTGAATGGATCAAAAGTGATTGTCAGACCACCGTACTGGCACAACACCAGATCGTTCCAGTTACCGTAAATCATACCTGACAACACAGCTCCGGAAGAAGCTTTGGTCATGTTTGAAGGCATGGATGATGTAACCGCGGTTGGATATCCGTTGATTTCCTGTGGACCGATATGTGGCCATACCATGGCGTTACCATAGGTAGGAGTAATCGGAGTTTGACGCAGGGTTGAGCGCACTTTTCCGTTAGTCAGGTAGCCGAGGCTTCCTTTGTTTGCGTTGGCTGTTTCAACCAATGCTTCCATTGAGGTAACGGTTGCCCATGTGGGTACTCCACCATTTGTTCCGTGCGTAACAGAAGTTGTTCCTGCCAATCCAAGCAATCCTGCTGGCTGACCTGAACCGGTACCGTTAATTGCGGCTTGTTGCCATGTTTGTGAGGCTGCATTTTCCAAATCACCTACTACCATTTGTTCAATAGAAGCGTTGGCTTGTGCTTTCAAAAGCCATGAGATATTGGTGAATGCAGTCAGTCTGTGTGGTGTTGGAGAAGGACCGGCCAAGGTTGGTGTGCTTTCGGTCGAAACTGCGTTTTCGGCAGCCCAAACAGCGGTAGCACCAACTGTGAATCCAGGTAATCCCAAATTGTACGACAATCCGAGCAGGTAAGTCGCACCCAGTTCTTTAAATACCTGGCGATCGCGCAGTGCTTCGAAGAATCCCAGTTTTTCAGTTGCAACAGCATTGCTGCTTGCAGCAACCAATGTACGGGCTTCTTTAACGGGTTTTCCACTGCGATCAATCGCAAGCAGGTTTGATGGCAGGTGTAAAGCCTGACCTTTTTTCGACTCAATTACTGCAAGTCCGCTGGTGCGGGCTTCTTTCTCACCCTCTTGGCACATTTCCAACTCAAGTCCGGAAAGTTTTCCAGCATGAGCTTCACGAATGGCTTTGGTAAAGGAAAATGAGCGCATGTCTTTGTCGTCCTTTGCACTGGTTTGCGCTGCTGGTACACCTGATGCACCTGCTATGCGGGCTTCGAACAACTCGCGCTCTTCGGCCTCGATAATTTCAGAATCCATTCTTTTCAACTCATCGTTGATAGTTTGGAATTGGGTTTTTTCTTCCGGTGTTAAATTCCGGTTTTCGCCTCTGGCTTTAGCTAAAAGCGCGGCGCCTTCGTCCATTTTTGACCGGCGCTCCTGTTTCAGTTGTGTTGCTGTTTTCATGTTTTATCTGTTGATTAATTGATATTCTAACTCAAGCATTTCCAGCTCGTTTATTTTTGCAGGATTGTCGGGAGCAACTATGCTCCGCTTCATGGTTTCAATGTCTGTATCGCGGTAAGCAGGGTACACCACCGGATTCACGGCATAGAGTTTTCCGATTTTTACAATCGTTCTGATATCGGCTTTTGTGCCATCTGCCTGTGGTACATCGTACTGCCAATCCACCTCAGCTGGTGTGAATTCAAACGAGCATCCGCGCACGTTCTTTAACTTCACATTCGTATGGCAATCTTTTGAAGCTGTGGTTTCGTTTACCGGTATTTCAAACCGGCATCCACCATCATCCATGATAATGCGCAGGGTTCCTTCGCCGTTTACACTTCTGCCCAAGAGCAGGTGATCTTCGTGGTTGAACGATGCGATTACATCGCTCATGTCGCATCCCTCAAGTGCGTTCTGGGCGATAAATTCATATCGTCCTTCCCACATTTTGTAAGGTTTTCCGTACACTATGGCGCGGCCAATTATGTACTCTTTTCCTTCTTCGTCTGCCCTGCACTCAACAGGTTCGACAGTATATCTGAGTTCTCTCATGGTTGTCCTTTTAATCCTTTTTGTGAAATATTTCCGTTTGTTGCGCCTGATCCGGATGCATCCGGTGAGCCAAGTGGTATGTTGTCTTTTGATTTTGATTTCCAGAAGTCTTCCTGAAAGTCGTCGCGTATCATGTTAACTGGGAAGTAGCGGTGATCTCCTTCTGGGCCGATGGTATTCTCACCCATATCGGCCAGTAAATCATTGGTTGTTGCTCCTCCGATGTAGAACTTGGTTTTTAAACGGCGCTCTTGCGATTCGGCATCACCTCGCATCAACATAGCTTCATCAATATCGATGGTGCAATATGGCTGTTGGGCATAAGTTAAAAGTTTCATCCGAGCCTCTTGCTCAAAGCGAACTATCCAAGGAGAAAGGCAGTTGGTTACGTGAAGGATTTGCCACTGTTCAAGTTTTCCGGCAAAATCTTTTTTATCAGCATAGCGGAACCACCGGTAGATATCTGAAACTGTAAATTCTTTATTCTCAATGAACTGAGCATCGTTAGCTGAAATACTGGTAGCAGTAAACTTTGTTTGTGATCCCGCTTGAACAGCGCCAATGCCATCCTGCTTCGCGGTTTCCATAAACATTTTCTTCTTCTTCGCTAAATCGTCAGGATCCTTTGCTGTTAATTCCAATATCCCGTTCATGCCTCCACCGGATGCAAAAAACTTGTTGCCGTATTGTTGTGTGGCCAGACCGTTTGCGATACTTTCTGCAGCATAGGAAACAACCGATTGTCCTATCCATCCGTTTCCCTGACCACGATAATGAAATACCTGATCAGCAGTAAATGTTCCGCTTAAATTCAGATAAGGGTAGGTGATGTTATAAAATATTCGGCCGTTGTAAATGGTTGGAAGCACAAACTCGCTTGGTATAAACCAAATTTGAACTGGTGTTCCACTGTTATCGCGAACTATATATCCGTAACCGTTTCCGGTAATGAGTGCGCTGCGAACAATTGCCTCTCTGAGCGTGAATGGAGTATTAACCGGATTAGGTTGAACATCCAATAAAGTGACTACAGCATGATTACGTTGTACGCGTTTTTGTCCTTTATCGTCCGTAAAAATTACACTGATACCAGGACGAGCAACATCTTCAGAGATTGCGGTCACAGCTTCATAAAAGGCCGATAGTTTTTGGGCGGTGAATGTGGTTACATCGACATTCGCGGCGTTGTTGGTACCACCCCAGAAACCATATGGCGAAAAGCCATTAATAGATGCCGTGAGCGCGTTTTGAAACCGCTTTTCAATAAATTTATTCAACCCGCGTGTGAGGAAGCTTGCCATCTGAGGACAAAATTCTCTCCACGGAATTGCATATCGTGTTAACGCGCGTTAACAAAAAGATAACAATTTTACCAGCCCATTCTTTTTCGGATCCGTTCAAAATTTTGCTTCACATTGATGATGTAATACGGATCGCCGCTTACTTCAATACGAAGAACTGGTAGCCGGTTCACTGCGTTCTCTGGAGATGTTTCGCTCATTGCTCGCAGTAGTGTGATGCGCTCCACATCTATAATCTGTTTAATTTCCTGATGGCCCAGAAGCGTGTCTGGAGGGTAAGGCATAATCTCGTCTAAAACTTCTTTTACTTGTTGTGCGTTCATCGATTTGTTTTTAATTTTAAGTGATTGCATTTTGCTACCCGGAACGAATCGTAGTCCCGGTAGCGATATTTTTTTGAAAGCCGAAACTGTTCGGCTTGGATTTGATATTCAGCTTCAGTTTGTTCGTATGCCGCTTGATGATTCGGGAGCGTTGCTAATAGCTGAAACCACCTGATAAAATATTCATCCTTCTTCAATAGGTTCATGTTGTGGTCTCCTGTTTTATCCAGTTTATTTTTACTCCACATCTTGCAGCGCATGCTACAATCGCGCCGGTGAATGCACGCATGTAAGGAGCGTTTCCTCGCTCATGATCCTGACTAATACTACCCAGCTCGTCGTAATTATTAGCGCACGCAAGAAGGTCGATTTCAGTATATCCCTTTTTTAGGCAGTAAAACATAGCCAGGTGCAGAATGGTCATCCTGTTTGGATAAGCGATATCTTCACCGGCAATAGCTGCTATCACATAGCGCATTGCATAGTCTTCACTGCAATCGTAATTATGCGCTTGGTGCGGATCGAACCGTATAACATCTAAAAGATCAGGAAACTTGCGACCTTCAAATGTTGGATCAATTCCAATGATATCAAGTATACCAAGATGTATATATGTGTCATATACTTTTTGGTGACCAGTGAACGCAAACTGTGTATTTCGTTTACTGGCTGCGTAGTTGAGTCCGTAACTGTGATCGTACTCAAACGATGGAAATTTTTCAAGGGGCTGATCGCCGATAATTGTTGCTTTCATACAAATATTGATTCTATTACAGGTTTTTCATTTGCTTTTACGCTCATATAATGTCCAATAGACATAGCTGCGGACACAGGACCGTCTATGGCTTCATGCGCTTTGTCTTTATTGAAGAATAGGTTTCCATGTGGTGTTTTTTGAATCAGCACATTACTCATCATCCAGCGCATAACCGGGTGACCACCATGATGTAAGTTGCCCTTTAGAATGAGTGTTTCCATCTCTGAAATGGGTGCACTCATTTCTGTTGGGTTTTGGCGAAAGGGATTCATTACAATGCCATCCTGGGTGAGTTCGGTTACCAGGGTAACTGCAAACGAACGGTCATAAGCCATAGAGTGGATCACGAACTTTGTAGACAGATCGTTTATTTCTTTGCGGATATACTGATGGTCAATCGTATCACCATCGGTTAAGTACATGTGGCCGGAGTTGCGCCATTCCAAAAAATTGTTGTAGTGATGGCCGGAACGGTTCATTGCTCGTTCTTCCGGAAGCCAGAAATATGGAATGATTTGGAATGTTCCATCGTCCATCGGAAACAACAGTACCAGAGAACTAAAGTCTCCCGATTTGGACAAATCCAGTCCACCAAAACACTCGCGGCCTAACAGTTTTTCCTCATCTACCACGCCCGCGGATCTCATCCATTTAGTATCCGTGATCCATGACTTGGCAGTATCCGTCCAGATAGAAAGCATCTTTGTTTTAAAATCGACTTCCTTAGATGCTGAGCGGATAGCTGCTTTATATTCTGAACGCACCCCAGCTCGTAGTTCTGGATTTGAGTACCATAACGGGTGCGCCTTGGGCCAGTTCTTTTCGTTTTTCCATCCATTGCCTTCGAAATCTTTATCATCCAGAGTGAAGATCATAATGAACAGCGTCTCATCATGAGTAATCCCCTTGAGTACATTAATACAATCCTGTCGGTACCGGTAGCAGGGTACCTTTCGTGAAACCCCGGCTGTGGTAATTCGAATTACCAGTGGTTGAGTCCGGGTGATAGATCCGGATACCAAGTTATTGATTAGCTCATCTGTTTTGTGTACGTGGTATTCATCAACTATTGCACAATGAGCGTTCTTTCCTTCAGCTGTGTCCGCATCACCTGGCAATGCTTTGAAGAAGGCGCCGATTTTATCATAGTTCAGTTGGTATTGTGACTTGGTGATTCGAGGATTGTTGTTTGTATCTGTTTGCAGCCATGGCGATTTTTGCCACATCTTAACGGCTGCTTTCTGGAATACTTCGTTCGCCTGTTCTGAAGTTGTGGCCGCTGAATAAATTTCAGCTCCTGCCTCTTGGTCTAAAATCATCATTGCAAGAGCGATGGCGGCGGCAAGCGTAGACTTCGCATTCTTCTTGGCCATTTCAATATAAGCATGCCGGAACCTGCGAGCTCCGGATTGCTTAATTTTCCATCCAAACAAATTCCATATGATAAACTTCTGCACTGGTTCGAGTTTTAAAAGCCTTCTTTCGTTGGCTGGTTGACCTTTAACGTGAGGGAGCATCTCAATAAAAGCGATGTATACGGTGGCGGCTGCTTCATCAAAATACCATCCTTGTTTTTTGGCGTTTTGCAAATCCGACTTATATCGCCTGATGGCCATTTTAATGTGCTGGCAGGAAATGATCTTCCCGGATAAAACGTCCTTGCAGTATTGATCGATCTCATCTTTTACCATGTAGCTGTTGAAGCATCGCCTCGATTGGATCTGATTTTGCTTTGTCCTTTGGCGGGGTTATGTATGGACGATCGGCTGGTGTTAATCCGAACTTTGCCCCAATTGCAACAGCTTGTTTCAGTACAGAGTTTGCCAGGTAAACTTTTGGGTTAATCATTTTTCCTTTCATCATTCCCTCTTTGGTATACTCATCCACCAGCTGTCGGTAAAGTCCAATTTGACCGCAGTACATTTCAAAAATGGTTTTGTCGCACTGGGCAAAAATCCCGGACTCAACCAAACCAAAGATTTGATTACTCCATTCTTGTTTTCCGTATTCGTTTAGCTTATCGGGAGCAAGTGGAACAACAGAAACAGCAGGAAGTTCAAGCTCTGGTTTATCCCGATGCTTTCGTAAAGTGCCCTGAGCCTCTTTTACTTTTCGTGGTTTTTTTGGTTTACCTCGAGTTGCCATGCTGCTGACTTAAATACCCCCCTTTGAATATTGGCTGCATATGAATAAAACTAAACATGCCGTTACAAAACAGATGATTGCGGTAATAGAAACCCCCTACCCCCCTAAGGAATACGGTTCACTTCGATTATATTGTATTGGTTAGGAACGGTGATTCGGAGAAGAACTGTGTAGATTGGTAAATTCCTTTTAGTACATCGGCTTCTCTTCGAAGACGCTTTGCTTTCTTTTGATTCATGTTCGTGTGATTTATGGTTGATTGCGTGCTCGTGCATTTCTCTCTCGTGCCGACTTTGAGTTGTGACAGCTATTACATAACCTGTGCAGGTTTTCCCGTGCCCATGGATCACCACCGTCTTCAATTGCTTTGTCGTGATCGGTTACTTCACCTGGGACCGCACGTCCTTCTTTTCTGCATTCAGAACACAATGGTTCTTCCAAGGCTACTTGCTTACTCAGCTTACGCCATGCCGGAGAGTTATAATTGAATTTGGATTTATCGCGATACCAACGCTCATGAGGTTGTGGAGGCGTATACCACGGTTTTGGTAGTGGTTTTGGCTGCGTTGGCATGGACAGTAATTATTTGTGTAGAACAAATATATGTCCAATAGACATTATTAATAGTCAAGGTAATCGCTATTCTTATCAACTAATTATTCACACACGCTTTTCCTGCTGATACCTACTACACGCTGGCCAGTTTACCCGGTGATCGGTTGCGGGACCGTTTGTAATTCCTCTCAGTTCGCATTTGTAATACCTGTTGGCTGATTGGTTATAGCATAGATGCTTGCATGTTTTACACCTTGCACCTTCAGGCCCAGGACCCAGTCGAAGCATCGGGTTGGTCTTTGGTGTTCCAGAGCTATTTTTAATTACCGGACCGGGCAGGTTATTTCCGAAGAGGTCAATGTCGGCGCTCATTGTTCTTTAGTTGATGGGATAAGTACATCCCCGTTTTCGTAAAGCCTGTCAATTATAAGATCAGCAAGGGAAACCATTTTGACTAATACCTCTTGGTCTAATTCCCCATCGTTAAACAGGATAGCCAAGCCTACTACTTGATCGTCTGTTGGTCGTTTGAATCTTTCTGCGCTCATTGTTCTGGTTCTTTTAGTAGTTAATTCCTTTGTTCGGTACGCTATGCGACCTGTCCAGTTGCTTTTCGTATGGCTGCCCTTGCAACCAACACAGCTTTTTTATCCCAAGTATCAGAAACTACTATTCTGCTAAGTAATTGGTCAACGGCTTCAAATAAATCTGGTGCTGCTGCCATCATTCGGGCATTTGCTTCTCTTTCCTCAATTGGTAGGTCTTTTGAAATTACAGCCACCTTTTTGCCATTGCAATAAATATCCGGCAGCGGGAATAGTCTTCCTACATACCAGTCACCTTTCGAGAAGCACGAACCGCTAACAGCACCTTGCTGCAATGCAGGCTTTTCTTCATTCAATTTTTCAGTTTCCATTGTCGTATTGGTTATCTCCTTCTATCAATGTAAGAATCCTTGTTGCTTCCAATTCCGATCACGTTGCACATCTGCTCCAGTCTGGACCGTACTCTTGGATCGTACCGCTTTTCGATTTCGTCCATAGTAAGATTGGTGGTCGCACAGGTGATCAGTCCGTGATCCACAAAATGATCGTACCGCTCAGTGATGATATCCTTCATAACCTCACGATAGTTGCCATAGTGATTCTTCGGCTCTTCATTCCCTAGATCATCAAAACATACATGGGAAAGTACTGGCCTTCCGTAATCGAACGTAACAGCCCTTGTGGTGTATTTTTCGATGTAGTGATCTCCTTTGGCTTGATACTGCTTTGCAACAGCTTCACAAGTTGTAAACGTAAACTTGCGGAATAAAACCCGGTACTCGTCATGCTGCAGGAGTGTCCTGTGTGTTCTGAATAAAATGGACTTTCCGGATCCAACGTTACCCCGGAGCATGATTCCTTTGCGCGGATCCATCCCCAGTTCTATCATCCGTGCTGTGTTACAGCTTGCCCAAGCGATGTACATATCGATCGGTGTCTGGTTCTGCTCGTCGATGACAAGCTGCTTACCCGATTCTTTTGCGACCTGTGCAACCAATACCCGCATGAATATTCTCCACGCTGTGCGATAACGGTCTACCTGCTCAGGTGTCAAAGCAAGTTGCTGCTGATCACGTTCCGAGTTTGTGTCCGTCGTTGAAGTTTTTTGGTGCGCCTGTTCCGACTGATTGAAGTCTACCAGGTCGCTGAGTTTCTTTGGTTCCATCGTAATGAAGTTTTTGCTGTTTTTTTACCAGAAGGAAGAATGAGTTTGTGAAGTGCTTCTCGTTGTTGAACTGCGTGAAGCTCTGGGTGTCGAAGTCCGCATGAAGGGCCTCGATGTTTAGGTTTCGACCAAGGATTGCCTGATCGTAAAAGTTGCGGTGATGCTTTTGGATGTACTGAGAAGGGGGGAGTGTGGATAGGATGTCGAGTCCGATACGTGTCGCAAATTCTGTCGGAAGTGGAACGGGACCCTTTCCCCCCACACCCCCTAATCCCTTTTCAATTTCATTTGCAGTTTCATTTTCATATTCAGAGTTTGCTACGCTTTTTGCTATAGCGTTTGCTTGAGCAAAATTTTGTTCTGAATGATTTTTAACTGAGGCCGATTTGTCACCGCCTTTTTTTCCTGACCTTGCTCGTATCTCGCTAATTTCATTATCCTTCACCATTCGCTTTTGGATTAGCATATCACCCTCCACCAGTAGAACTCTTTCATCTACCAGCTCCGCAAGTGATTTCTTCACGGTATGGAATTCGTAAGGCATCTGTTTAGCAAGTACAGCTGCGAAATTTTCAATTTGCTCGTCCTTTTGCTTGTGCTTTTGCTTGAGCAAAATCCGGCCATATTGTTCTGACTTGTGCATCAGACAGAGAATCCGGATATACACACCCGTTGTCTCTGCTGAGCACTGAGCCAGTTTTTCGTCGGTCAGGAAATCCTGAACGTACAGTGGGAGATATGGTTGATCGCGTAGGGCCATTATGCTACTCCCATTAATAAATGTGATTCATACAGAGCTTCTGCCCATGCTTTAACTACTACAGGTACTACTGAGTTGCCGATATACTTCTTCTGCTGTGCCTGAGTGCCTTTGAGTATATACCCGGTAGGAAATCCCTGTATTCTTAGCAGTTCATCAATTTTCAGCATGCGCATGTATATATCGATGATTCCGTACATGGCCATGAACTCCTTGATCTTCCGTGTGAACTCGCTATCGGTTTCGTAAATAATGATTACAGCTTCTCCGGTTTGGGATGAAACCATGTAGATAGGAGTTTTGTCCTGCCGTGCGATGATGGTAGGGGATGGGTCGTTGATATCGATTGCTCCCATATTGAACCACGCCGGGTTAATCAGGTAATGAGTTCGAACGGATGTGATGGTAGGGGATGGGTTTGATGCATCAACTGGAGGAGCAGTTGAGCTATTCATGTTTATCAGGTATGGCCATTTCCTATTCGCTGTAATCGTGTTTGCCGGCTTATTGATATCAGAACCCACATTGTTGAAACGCGTGTCCATAATATACGGATCAACGCTAACCAGATTCATTTTTGGAGATGGCATTACTGCTCCTGCCGGAACATCGATACTTTGTTTTTCTCCACCATTTGTAAAATCCCGCATGATGAATTGTGGTTGAACAAGAGCAGCTCCATCTTTTGTTCGAAGTGTAGGCGATGGATTATTGATATCCGTACAATTGTGGCCATTGCCATAGTAAGCAGCAATAAATGCAGGTGTAACTACTGCGTGCCTGTCTTTTGTCGTTAATGCTGGATTTGGGTTATCAATGGAATCTGCCTTTGATGAATGGTGATAGTTCACCATAAATTTAGGTTGAACCAACGATTCGTGCGGAATGGTTGTAACAGTTCCAACCGGTGAATTGATGGACGAGTTTTTATATTCCGGCTTACCTGAATAGTACTTTGAGATAAACGCTTCCTTACCACCCGCCACGAATTTTATCAAGCCTTCATAAATCCGTTCCAATGTTTTTTCTGAAAGCGGTTTTTTACGTTGGAAGATCGACACCCCTTTATCTTCAAGATTCAGAACTTCTCGGACCGGCTTCCATTTTTCTTTGTTCTCAGCAAAGAATCCTATTTCCGGCTTCCTTGCATGCGTTGGATGAGGAAATACAATAGGAAGTCCGGATGCAGCAAACAATCCAAAGTATCGTTTGCGTGATGTATAGGCACCATAGTCAGCAGCATTCAACTCTTTCCACTCGTACTCATATCCACCATTCAATGATTTCATGGTATTTACCCAACGCATGTAATCAATTCCACATTTTCGACTGATCGGCCGTCCGGTTTCATCCAGTGGTCCCCAGCTCATAAACTCAACCACATTTTCAATCCCTACATAATCCGGTTGTAATGCTTCAACATACCATGGCATATAATCGGCAAGGCTACGGCTATCAGCATTTCGTGGTAATCCACCTTTAGCCTTACTGAAATTCGTACATTCAAGAGAAGCCCAAAGCATTACCAGGGCATCCGGATATTGAATCTTAGCAACACGAAGGATATCCTGCAGGTGTTGCATGTCAATGCACTTTATGTCTTCAGTAAAATGGAGTGCGTCCGGGTGGTTTGCTTCGTGGCTTGCGATGGCCATTTCATCATGGTTTACACAGGCTATAACTTTGGACACTTTTTGTCCAAAACTCTCAGCTTGTTCAAATCCGGTTGTTACACCACCGGCCCCACAGAAAAGGTCTATAACTAAAATCATATTGTTTTTTAAGTGAAAATGAACCGATCGTTCTCGGTGACTATGGTTGTGATAAAAGGGAACTTGTCCTGTGGAACTTGTGATATCATATCCTGAAGCATTCTGGAACCGGTGAATATGATATGGTGATCTCCATTAAGTCTTATCTGGAGACACAAACAATCACCTTTACCGTCAAACTTTGAAGACTCCACCTTGAATCCGAGAACTTCAATTTCCCGATTCAGGACCTTTTGAATACGGATTTTATCCCCAATGAAACTGGGTAACGTCGGTTTTATATTAAGCTCTTTGAAATTAACGGCCATGGGTAAGTGTATTGAATAAGTTACGACCATCACAATGTTGTATCCAGCCATTGTATGATGCAATTGAGGCGCGGGTGCGATTTGATTTTAACATCCGGGCGAATCTTTGTTTGATTGATTTACGAAGGCTGGTATGGATATGGTAATGTACGTACCCCACAAAGTCTACACCCCGGGCTTGAACCGGAAACACCTGATAGTTTTCTTTCAAACTAAGCTTCAACTGGTGGGCGGTATATGCTTTAACCTTCTCCAGTATCTTATGCAGCGAATCTTTGTCAGCAGAAAAGAACACCATGTCGTCCAAATACCGGAAGTAATGTTTTACCCCCAGCTGCTCCTTAATCCAATGGTCCATCCCGGACAAATAGAAGTTGGCAAAATATTGACTCAGGTAGTTTCCAATAGGTAGGCCTGGTGCCGAGTCGATAATTTCATCCAGTAGCCACAGAAGATCCTTGTCCTTAATCTTTCGGCGAATCAGGACCTTTAAAACCTGATGGTCTACATTGGGATAGTACTTTTTGATATCAATCTTCAGGCAATAACGGGTTTGGACTTCATCCCTGAGTGCCCTTCTTACTGCAAAGGATGCCGCATGTATTCCACGACCCTTAATGCAGCTGAACGTATCAGCGGTGAAAGATGCGACAAATACAGACTCCAAAATATTCATGATGGCATGGTGTACAATACGATCAGGAAAGAAAGGGAGGCGGTATACCTCCCTCTCTTTTGGTTCATAAACTTTAAATGTTGTATATCCAGATGTGCTATAAGTTTTGTCGATCAGCATATTTTGTAAACGAATCAGATTGCATCCCCGCTGCCGGTCATGAATCTTAACTCCGTACTGATCCGACTTACCCTTGCGGGCTTTCTTATCAGCCAGTACCAGATTATTCATACTTATGATTCGTTGGTATATATTGCTTAATCGTTTCATTCTTTGCTGTCCTGGTCTTCTTCTCGGCCATATGGCCAATACCAAAGCCCATTCTTTATAGGTTTATTTTTTGCACTGATGGCACGGTTTATAGGGTAAATTCTATCAGCATAACTGGGAACTGACATTCGAATTCGAGTTATCGTTATCGTAGTCGTTGTACGAGACACTGGAGCCTGACACACGAGCGAACAAACAGTTCAACCCTATACAACCTAAGGCCGTTATTTTATCAGAAAAAAGTCGCAGTACACGTCTTCGAACTGCGTCGCACCGTACTGGCAACCCTCTTCACTCAGGTAGCAAAGCCGGGAACCGACAGCCGAAGTCGAGATAACGCGATCGCAGTCGAAGTACGAGACACCGGAGCCCGATGGTTGTTCGGGTGATGCAGCAATTTCCATCCATGGGTAATGTTTCCACTGAGTACCGTTGGTGTTATTCCAATCGGGAGTCCACTCCACACCACCATTTTCTTCTTTATTGATCGCTGCCACAATCACCTTGAGTTTGCGGTAAGCGATTTCGTCTGAAGAAAGGTGAGGGATAACCAGGGCCGGAAGTACAGCCTCGGGTGTTGTGCCCATAAACACACAGGCATCTTCGAAAGTTTTAATGTTACTGTTCATATTGGATTTGTTAAAGGGTCATAAAATTGTTGTAGTGAGATTGGAACTGCTTTGCGGCATACTCAGCCAGCTCGCGAGATTTGTAGCAAAGCCGGGAACCGACAGCCGAAGTCGAGATAACGCGATCGCAGTCGAAGTACGAGACACCGGAGCCCGACATGTTAAACCACGGATAGTATTTATACTCACTTGAGTCACTCCAATCTGGTTCCCAATCTTCATTCAACGCCCGGGCAATAATTGTGAGTTCGAGAGCTGACCGTGCAGCAATCATATCTGCATCCTTGCCAGCATAAGCAAGTAGGACATGCGCATCTTCTGAAACACCAACTGCTTCAATCGCATCCTGAAGTGTTTTGATGCGATCCGTGATTTTTTCAGGAGTGTTTAATTCCGGAATCAGATCCGTTAAAAGTTTCTTTCCTACTTTATCTGCCGATTTGTAGGCCTTCAAAGCATTAGCTCTGGTAATGGTTACTGTTTGTGCCATGTTATTTCTTGATCATTATTTTTTCGTACAGCGGAGTAAACTTTTGGCCGAACTCTTTAGCCATGTCACTTGTTGGGAAGCAAAGCCGGGAACCGACAATCGAATTCGAGTAATCGTGAACGTAGCCGCCGTACGAGACACCGGAGCCCGATGACATATCAAACCATGGGTAATACTTCCATTGGTCGCTATTCGTCCAGTCCGGTTTCCAATCCTTACACCAATGCTCTGCCAGGACCCACAACATTTCAATTGCATTATGTGCATGCTGGCGATCTGTTGTTGGATTTGAGAATGGGAGGTTCTCATCAGGATCAATACCCAAAGCTTTGCACGCTTGACGATAGAGCATCATGATTTCATCCGGTGTTGCAGTTACATCCCGAAGTTGATTAAGAATAGTAGTCAGCTGCTGAACTTCATCAGTTGGCAGTTTTGATGTGGCCATTTCAATGACCTGGTCGAGGACCTGATTTTGTTTGTTGGTTTCCATGTTATATAATTTAGCGGGTTAAAATTTGTAGCGCGGGGTGGATTCGAACCACCGACCTCTGGGTTATGAACCCAGCGAGCTACCACTGCTCTACCGCGCGATGTGAAGAGGGCAGGAGTTGAACCTGCATGATGCGTAACCGTAAAATCCTAATAAAACAACTACGAAAAATCAGGCCTACTGTTCCACCACCTCTCCATGTGCCCGGATCGCTCTTTTGTTAAGTGCTGCCACCGGGCGGGGGCCGAACGTCGTTCCCGTTCTTGTCAGCCGATCCCCATCGGCATATCACCAACTACCGCACCCCTGCGGTATCTTTTACTCCGGCACCTGGTTGAGTGCGGGCAATGCGATAATGTTCAGCAACGGTTTTTTCAAACAAGTCGAACGCCGGTAAATATCCCATCACTTCGGTTTCGGTATGCTTACTTGTATCTGATATAAGCTCTACCCGGACCACATGCTTTTTAGATCCTGCTCTACGAAGAGTTATCTTCTGACCAGTCATAGGAATAACGGCCATGTTTAGTATTGGGAATTCGCTCATAGAATCACGATCTCCTTTCCGGCGAAAACATACTGCTCGATTACTTCTCGAGTAAACTCCTCGACCAAGATTTGTGCACCTATATAAATAGCTCGTTCAACCCGATCACCTTCGAGGCTATCATTATCATCAACTCCTTTAAAATCCATGTGCACAGTTGCGTATTCAATAATATCCTGGACAAGGACCTGCGCATCAAAATAACTTGTGCCTTCTTCTTCCATGCATTCACGGTAGCAGAAGGAGAATTCTATAATGCCGTTACGATTACACATATGCTCAATAAATATTTTCCGGCCTTTAAGGGATTGGGTTGGAATTAAGGAGAGGGCCTCAGGCATGCGCATATTTAAATGCTTGTACTGCAACCGGAGCCATGCCGCCAAATGGATATTACATTCCAATGTAAGATTGGTAAGCTCAGTCATTAAGAACGCTGCTTCTTCCTTGAATCCGTATTCATCCAGTTCAGAGATCAGCTCGACGGCAATTGAATAATCAGTTGACTGTGGAGTCTCTGAGTTAATCACCCTTCTGAATTCGTTGGTGATGCGTTCAACCGTTTTATGCATGAGCATAAGGCAGGTCGCTTCTGATTTGATCCCCCAGATGAATTGATCTGGTGTAATTGAGGTTTCGATTTTTTGGGTTAGATTTGTCATGGTGATATACTTTAGCGGGTGTGTCATAGCATCAGGCCTTACGGATTCTTCCATGAGGCTTTTTGCTTTTAAAATAGGTTTTGAATGATTGCGCCATTTCATCCTGGCGATGCTTGTATTCACGGCGCAGCAATATGTACTGAACCGCAAACCATATCAGAATAAGTGCAGTGAACATGAAACGCTCGGCGTTTTCAAGTCCGAAGAAGTAGCTAACTATTTCCATTGTTTGATCTTAATTTCCGTCTGTAATGGTTCACGCTTGGTTTGTCAGAAGTCTTTACCTTTTTTACACCACTGATGGTAAGCAGGAGACTTTTGATCTCAGACACTTCCTTTACCAGGGCTTGAATCTGTATTGAATCCTCCTTACTCATTTTACTTTACCATTTCTGATTCGTTGATATCAACCTCCTCGGTCAGTTCAACTGTGGCTTTGGTGTGCTTACGGAAGGCATTCAAAAAAGGTTTGTCAGTCAACGATTCGTTGTTATGCTTTGCCCACCGAGCGATAGTCTGTTCGTGAAGCATTAAGTCAGCAGCAATCGACTTGCGTAAGCGGGGCTGCTCAATCAACATCACGCGGAATACCTTTTTTAACTGGACTTTTTTCATACCTTCGTTAATTATTATTGAACAAATGTAAAGTGATTTACCACGTAATGTCAAATGGATTTCACATTAAGTTATCCACATACTAATGCACTATGTCACACGATGGAAAAATATTAGCCGAGTTCCTTAAAAAGCAGAACCTTAACGCGAATCAGGTAGCAAACACTATGGGTTTGTCCCGGCAAAACCTGTACTACCACTTGAAGCAGGCGACGATTGATGATGGATTTAAAAGCAAACTTGCAGCATATGGGTTCAATGCATTTAATGTGAAACCATTTACCATAAAGAATGGTCGCCCATACTACGATGTTGATGCAGCTGCAGGAGCTGTAAGCACTTTTGATGATAAAACAGAGACTCCGGCCGCACAGGTTTCTTTTCCGGGTTTTCAAGATTGCGACTTTTGGATTAACTGCTTTGGAGATAGTATGTACCCTCTATATCAGTCTGGTGAAATAATCGCTTGTAAGAAGATTGAAAAGGCGTTGGTGCCATTTGGAGAAGCGTTTTTGGTTAGACTTCGAGACGGTAACCGGTATATTAAGTATATTCGAAAGAATACTAAGCCGAGCAGATGGAGCTTGGTAAGTGAGAATAAGGATAAGTACGATCCATTCGAGGTGAATATTGATGATGTGATAGATGTCTGGATCATAAAAGGAAAACTCAAAAGAAACCAGATATGAGATACATTATACTACTATTGATTACTTTGATCCCCCTTGCATCTGATGCTCAAATGTATCAAGTGTATTTTGCGCCCAAATACAGTAAGTCGATATTTATTGTAAAGGATAGTACCACCACACTTGACAAGATTAAAACCGTGCTTATTATGAACGGTTATACCATTGCAAGCCAAACCGAAACCTCTATTAAAACTGAGTTTACTTCACTTAATAATAGTCCACTTGACAAAATCAATTTTACAATAACCGATGTAACCTTAGACTCAGGAAAGTACTGGGTATTCAAAGGTGTATTTGACAATTCTACTCGTGGCAACATAGCGATGAATAGTTTTGCAGGATCTTCATCAACGCTTGAATTTAAGAATGATATCTCAGCGCATAGTCCCAATACCCGCTCTGGAAAGGCCTTTATTGAAATGATCCGGATTGCACAACAGTTTAATAAGGCACTGAACTTTGGACCAGGTACAAAGAAGGGATACGTCAGATTTGAACTTATGAATAGTAAATAGAAATAATTCACAACACAATGGATTTTAAAGACCAAATCAAGCAGCTCTCTGAACGCGTTTCGAAACTCAAAGATTCGATCCAAACAGAAGAGGCCACCAAAAACGCTTTTATTATGCCATTTATAAGAGCACTTGGATATGATGTGTTCAATCCCCACGAGGTGGTGCCGGAATTCATTTCAGACATTGGATTGAAGAAAGGAGAAAAGATTGATTACGCCATTTTTAAAGATGGTGATCCAATACTTTTGGTTGAATGTAAACACTGGCAGGAGAACCTGGACCTTCACGATGGACAACTTCTGCGTTATTTCCATGTAAGCAAAGCAAAGTTCAGCCTACTCACCAATGGAATCGTTTACCGGTTTTATTCAGACCTGGAGGAGAAGAACAAAATGGATGAGAAACCGTTTTTGGAATTCAATATCTCAGAAATCAGGGACAACAATATTGAAGAGTTAAAGAAATTTCATAAGTCATATTTTAACGCAGAATCAATCTCGGCGACGGCAAACGAGTTAAAGTATTTGAATGAATTGCGGGTATTGATTTCAAGAGATCTTAGTGCGCCATCCGATGGTTTTGTTCGCTTATATGCCTCACAGGCATACTCCGGTAGGTTAACTGAAAAGGCGATGGAGCAATTCAAAGATTACACCACAAAGGCCTGTACTGCATTATTAAACGATCTTGTAACTGCCAGGCTCCAAAGCGCCCTGAAGAAAGAAGAAGAGAGCATGGTGGCCGAAGCTCCGGTTGCACCTCCAAGAATTGAAACAACTGAAGAGGAGATGTTTGCCCATATCATTGTTAAAGCAATTTTGGCAAAAGAGTTAGACCCATCGAGGGTATTCATGAGGGATGCCCAGTCATACTGCTCAATAATTCTTGATGATAACAACCGCAAACCATTAGCAAGACTTTACTTTAATGGGACCAAAAGACAAGTTGGTTTGTTTGAAGCCGGTAGGTCGGAAGTTAAGTATCAGCTCGAAAGGGTTGAAGACCTGTATACTTATTCAGACAAGCTTTTATCCTGCGTACAATCATATATGAGTAATTCCAATATCAATGACCCTGGGGCACAACATACGAATAGCACGCAAGAAGAAGGGGCTTAGTCAGGAGGATTTTGCGAAGATTATGGATATCTCCCAGGGGTATTTGTCGCACCTTGAAAATAACTCCCGGGAACCAAGCATTGATATACTAATTCGTTTGAAAAAGAAACTTGGAACTACATACGAGCAACTGCTCGAGAGTAAATAACCGATTCAATAACCGTATCAATTTGGAGCGATAATGGCAAAAACTGAAAATATCACCCAACGTATTTACTGGTGTTCCGGGCTGCAAAATCCGGATATCGCTAAACCCGCCATCTCCACCTTCGCCCGCCATAGCTCCTCGTTCACGAGGAGCGACGGCGGGCTTTTTAAGTTTTACGGTATATTAAAGTGTATTCAAGGCGGGCTTGCTCCTTCGTGCACTGTCGCTATAGTTAAAGTGCAGGTTCCTAACGCTTCAGCGATACCTTGCTCTGCCGAAGTGGCTATGCGGCGGCGACGCGGAAATTAAATCTAAGAAACTATCAATTAAAGACTGATAAATATTGGATAATATGTAATACATAAATGTTATATATTTGGTAAAATTCATGTTAGCTATGAAAAAAGTATTCACCTTAATAACAGCTGTATGCCTAATATTTATTCAGGCTCGAGCTCAACAAATACAAACTGGTCTGATTGGATATTGGCAATTGGATAGCAATTTCAATGATCTATCCGGCTTAGGTAATAATGGCACTTCTGTAGGGTCACCTGTTATTGGTCCTGATGTAAATGGTACTGCAAATAGGGCTTTAACGTTTAATGGTACAAGCCAATACATTAAAGTTGGGGATATTCTGGATTCAGTTTTTGCAAAATCACCAAAGGCGACATTTTCTATTTCTTTCTGGGCAAAAACAAATCAATTATCGGCGACCCAAGGAGATAATGTCATTATTGCAAAATCCGGAGCAGGATCCAGCGGTCCTTATCAGTGGTATATGTTACATGAAAATAACGGGAATATTGTTGCTCTTATTGCTTATTCAACTACGGCATCAACGAACTTTTATGAAGTAAAATCACAATCAACTGTGAACACTAATCAATGGTTTCATGCTGTATTAACTTACGATGGTAATCAGTTGAACAATGCGGACCGAATCAAGATTTATGTCAATAAGCAAGCTGGAGTATTCTCAAGAAGTGCTGGAGCTGGAGGAACAACAACCATTAATACAACGCAAGAGATAACAATAGGGGGAACATACTTATCCGGAAATCCAGTGAATGGTTATGAAGGAACAATTGATGAAATTAGAATTTATAACCGTGTATTGAACATGGCGGATATAGATTCATTAAATAGTTATAAGATTAGCGTACCACCACCTCCACCGTCTCCACCAGTAGGACTTGTGGCATATTGGCCATTGGATAGTAATGTCAAGGATTATTCAGGTTTCAATTTTGATGGTACTAAAATAAATGGACCTGTTGTCGAAAGTGATGTAAATGGAAACATGGGATCACATGCATTTAATGGTACTACTCAATACATCAAATATGGTGATATTTTGGATTCAGTATTTGCCAAAACTCCGAATGCTAAATTCTCGATCTCATTCTGGGCAAATACACTTCAGTACTCATCAACACAGGGTGACAACGTGATTATAGCCAAATCGGGGGCAGGATCTTCAGGACCATATCAATGGTATGTATCACATGAGAAAGACAGTTCAGTAGTTGTCCTTATTTCATATGCAACACTCGCTGGTGTAAATTATTACGAAGTTAAATCGCCAACAAAAGTCCCAATAAACGAGTGGTTTCATGGAGTCATTACCTATGATGGTTCACTGGACTCCAATGCCGACAGACTTAAAATATTTATCAACAAACAACCCGGTATCTATTCCCGAAGTTTGGGATCCGGAGGGACCACAACTATTAACAGTGTACAAGAAGTAACGATTGGAGGAACGTACTCTTCCGGTAATCCAACAAATGGATATCAGGGACGAATTGATGAAGTAAGATTATATGATATAGTTTTGGGATCGACAGCTATCGATACACTTTACATGTATAAAAAACCAGTATCGCCGCTTCCTCCTCCAATGGGTCTTGTGGCATACTGGCCGCTCGACAGCAATACCAATGATCTTTCAGGCAATGGATATCATGGAACCAATGTGGGTTCTCCTGTTGCAGTTTCAGATGTAAATGGCAACCTGGCAAAGGCTTACAGTTTTAACGGAACCAGTCAGTATATCAAATGTGGAGATATCCTGGATTCGCTCTTTTCCAGAAACCCGTCAACACGATTCTCAAT